>Ga0049085_10000372_pt1 | contig 17956 bp, 19 predicted proteins | sample GreLakmeSU08MSRF_FD_66721 | JGI IMG/M metagenome (GOLD analysis project Ga0049085, IMG submission 66721) | Freshwater lentic microbial communities from great Laurentian Lakes, MI, USA - Great Lakes metaG SU08MSRF | ecosystem: Environmental > Aquatic > Freshwater > Lake | place: Great Lakes... | reverse complement strand
CTTGGGCCATGGGCTGTGATTGGGGCAACACGCCAATCCCGCCACCGCCCTGCTGCGCCAAGATAGGCTGCAGCATTGCCAGCACCTGCTCAGGCGTCTCTGTAGCAGCCTGGTAGCCTACGAGGTCAGCCAGTTCGTCACGACGAGCGTCAATAGAGCGCATGTCGCCCCGCAGGTTGTTCATTAGGATTTCAGGGGAGTTAGGACGGCGCTCCATCATCATTGCAGCGCTTTCCCCGCCCTCGCTATCATCCTCGTCGCTATCATCCTCGTCGGCGATCAGGGAGTCCATTAACCCCTGCATGATCCCTATGTTTTCGACATCGTCGTCTTCGCGCATCATTTTTTTGTTCATGTTGACCTCTTAAAAAAGACCCGCTTTTTTCGCGCCAGCGGCAGTTGAGATTGCTCCCAAACCAATGCCCACGGCCTGTTGGAACGGGCTTGCCGATGGCTGACTTGCCGCAGACGTCAACATCTGCGAAGACGGCGCGCCCTTGTAGATGTCCGACAAGAAGCCGGCCTGCTGATACGGCGCGTAGACTGTTTGCAACGTAGTTGCGCGTTGCGCGTCAAGCTTCTGTTGGTCGAGGGCCTGCTGGGCCTGCCCGGTGTTGTACAGGAAGTTGACGTCGCCTTGCTGCAGGGCCTGTGCAGTTTGACCCAAAGCGCCAGACTGCACGCCCAGTTGTCCAAACTGCCCAGCCAGTTGGCCAAGGCCTTGAGCCTGCTGTTGGGCAATGCCAAACTGCTGCCCAGCCAGTTGGCCAACGCTCTGGCCAAGCCCTTGGTACTGTTGGGCCTGCTGCCCGTAAATGCCCGCTGCCGTTTGAGCGGCTTGGTTGCGCGCTTGGCCTTGTTGCATCATCAAGTTGGCGATGTTTTGGTTGATTGACGCCTCTTGTCCTGCCAATGCACCGCCTTGAGACGCCAAGTTCCCGTACTGCTGCGCTGCTTGGCTGTAGATGTTTGCTGCGCCTTGGCCCAACTGAGCTTGTTGCACGCCTAACTGACCGAGGCCCTGTCCGACGGCCGCTTGCTGCTGCGCCAAATTGCCGTAGAGGCCTGCTGCTGCTTGACCCAACTGAGCCTGTTGCGCGGCCTGTGCGCCCACCTGTTGGCCGATGTTGGCCAGCTGCCCCGCACCTGCCTGTCCAAACTGCGCACGCTGTGCCTCCAGTGCGCCGAATTGCTGCCCTGCCTGCAGTCCCAATTGGCCCTGTTGAGCGGCCAGTTGAGCGGCCTGCTGACCCAATTGGCCCTGTGCCTGAGCCGACTGGCCGTACATGCTGCCGATGCCCTGCATTAGCTGAGACTGCTGCCCGGCTTGGCTGGCCTGCGCTTGCTGCAACTGTGCCATTTGCATGGCAGTTTGGGCATCAAACCCGGCTTCTTGAAACTGCTGCTGCGCGGCTTGCATGCCCAATTGACCCTGCTGGCCGGCCGTTTGAGTCTGTAACTGAGCGGCTTGGGCAAGTTGCTGCGCGGCATTTTGGCCAAGACCGGCCTGCTGTGCAGCAACAGAGGCCTGCTGTCCTCCCAGTTGACCAATGCCTTGACCCGCCTGCATTTGCCGGCCTTGCTGCTGCTCAAAAGACGCCATGGCATTCGCCTGCGCTTGGGAGTATCCTTGCGACAGAAGATTAGCAATTGCCGCTGACTTTTGGTCCAGCAAGTTGCGCTGCATCTCAGCGCGTTGCACGCCTTCGCGTTCTCCCCCAAACGCACCCGACCTGATTGCCTGCGCTGCCAAGCCTTGACCGGCGATCGCGCTTTGGCGATCCATTTGCTTTATCGTTTCGTCGATGACCTGCTGGCGGTAGGGGTCCATAAACGCTTGGGCCGAGGCAGGGTTGTAGCCCTGAGTTGCGCCGGCAAGTTGGCCAATGCCCTGTTGAATTGTGCCCTGTGCTTGGTTAAATCCGGGCTGCGCGGCCGCAAGGCGTGCTTGTTGTGCAGCCTCGTAGGCGCTGGTTACGCCTTGCCCAAAGCCCCCCTGCTGTGCCGCTTGACTGGCCATGCTGGAGGCCTGGGCAGCTGTTTGGCCGGCACCCCGAAGGTTTTCGTTTACTGCGCTGAAATCAGAGGGTCCTGCCTGCCGTGCTGCGTCCGTGGCTTGGCCAAGGGCCACGTTTTGTGCGATAAACCCGGGTTGGCGCGCTGCTTGAGAGGCCATGCCAACGGCGCGCTGGCCTTGGCCAAGACCGTAACCAATTGCCTGATTGGCTTGGCCAAACTGAGGCTGTGCATTTTGCAGCTGCCCGGCCGCTTGCCCCATCAGGGCCTGAGAGCCACTGAAGTCCGCTGCGCCAGAGCCCAGTGCCAACTGCTGCGCTTGAGTCAGGCCGCCAATGCCTTGGGCAATGGCTGCAGTTGCAGGGCCCAGTTCAGCTTGGCTGGACAGTGCTGCCATGTTCTGGCCCGTGGCCAACGCTCCGAGGCCCGTGTTCAGGTCTGCTCGGGCATCACCAAACTGCCCAGTGGTATCGGACGCAGCTGCGCGCTGCCCGGCCAGGTCGAGGTAGCCCAGGCCCTGACCGATTTGCCCGATGCCGGAGGTGATATTGCCCGTGGCCCCACTTGCTGCGCGCAAAGCGCCTCCAGCGCCTTCAAACTGATAGCGGGTGTCCGCATCACGCAGGATGGCGGCGGCTTCTCCGGTGGTGTCGTATGCGCTGCCAAATGCCGTATCCGCATTGGTCATGTAAGGATTAAAGGAACCTATGCCCCGGGCCTTAGCTGCATCCAAGGCGTCCTGTTGCGCCTTGGTAAAACCAGCTACTTGATAACCGGGGAGTTGGCTGCTAAGTGTCGGGCGATTGACGTTGTACGCTAACTTCTCCGCCTCTTCTAAAAGCTTGAGCTTGTAGTCTTCAATTTCCTCCGCTTCGCGGATTACTTGAGTTGAGTATATGTTCTCTGCCATTTAATTCCCCTTAACGGCTCCGCCTTCGAGCTTCTTCATGAGTTTGTACATGCGAGCCGCGCCCTTGCGGCGGCTGCCGCCTCCGGCGTTGCGTACCGCTTTGGCGGTGAAAACAAACTCACCGTCAGACAGCATGGCCGGGATGTCGTCGGAAGTTCCGGTGCCGGGGCCGTTGATGGGGCCGTCGCGGCGGGGGAATCGTGTCATTTTGGCGGGGCCGCCTTTGGCCATTCCGCCGCTAGTAGATGGGCCAAACCCACCGCCATAGCTATCAGCACCTGTAAAACCGTCGGGTTGACCGCCATAGTTTGAAAGTGCAGCTATATCTGCTGCCGTAAGAGTCCCACCTTTATACTCCGCACCTACTGGTAGGCCAGCCGCCAAGAGACCGCCAATCCCAGTAAACCCTGCTCGATTGGCCTCACCTGCCAGATTAGCAAGGCCGCCGTAGAATGTTTGACCATCACCAGTGTTATCAGTGCCTGGTCCGCGTGGATCACCGGAGTTGTTTACACCACCAAAATATTCCTCAAACGGTCTTGCTACATTGCCCGTGCGCGCCCGTTCGAGTGCTGTATCAAGCAGATTTCCCTCCAGGCCATAGCCCGCTCGCCGTTCTTGAGCAAGCCGCTTGCGTTCGCCAGCATCGCCACCTTCACTAAACCGTCCTATGTAGCCGCCTTTGGCGCGGCCATCCGCCCCCTCATGTCTCATGCCTTGTTCAGCAACAAACGAGTCGTAGGCATCTCTCGCCTGTTGGGCATCTTGGTAGCCATAAAGATTTCCCATCATGTTTCTGTCTTGATCTTGTGATCTTGTCATAACAGCGTTGTTGTATGCGTTTGCAACAACCGGGGAGTTGGCTTGGTTTAACATGACACTATCAAAAATAGGGGTGCCTCTTGTTGTGTTTGAAGTCTGTGAAGCGGTAACATAATCGCCAAGGTCGCCATATCCTTCACCTAAACTTCCATAGCCGCCCATACCAGAGCCTTGGGCTGCTCCTTCGCCTTCACCGTAGCCATAGCCAGCAGCATCGCCGCCCTCGTAAAGATGCCTTACTTTCCTGGCGGTCACAATACCGCCATCTGCTGCGTAAATCAACGGCGCGATAGGCCTATTTCCCTCTAGACCATAGTTCGCCATACGTTCTCGCCGTGCTTTGGCACGCTGCCTAGATTCCGCGTAGCGCGCTCTTTCCCCGGCCGTTATTGGGTCTATTTCGGCAGGACTGGAATCCATGCCTCCAAACGCCGCTATAGTTGCCGTTCCTGCCGCCGCTAATGGCCCGTATTTGCGGAAAAAACTCACGTCCGTTGGCAGGCCGGCCCGATCCGGGGAAAGGTACGTGTCGTACATGTTCCCAGCGCCCGTGAGCGCCTTGTCAAAGAAGCCGGTTGGTTCAGCGGCAGGAGCGGCAGGGATGCTGCGAAGGCTGCTTTGATACGGGCTATTACTTAGCTCGCCCGGCGCTAATCTGCTGTAAATGTCAGCAGAGTTGGGAGAGGGCACTGCGTTGCCGCTGGCAGACATTGCTGCGGGATAGCGTTGAGCTAGACTTGCCATTTCAGCATTCGTTGCTGGAGGTACGCCTGGAAATTCAGCATTCGTTGCTGGGGTTACGCCTGGAAAAAGCGAAGACTGCGCGGGGGCAGTTACCGGGTTGGGTTGGATGATAGAAACGGGAGCGGGAGTGTTGGCAAGATAAGCCTTCATTTCTGCAACATTACCTCCCTCATAAATTTTTAATGCAGCGGTGTCCCCGTTCATGCCCCGCTTATATATCTCGGTACTTGTCTGGTAGTCATCAGGACTCATGCCGCCAAAGGCTTTCATGCCCCCAGCCGACACGCCCGATACAAGGCCCATCTTCAAGGCGTCTTCGGTGCTCATGCCGCCTAGTTTGCCGATGCCTGCGCCAATCAGGCCTGTGGCCAGGCCTGTGTTCAACGCGCCGCCAGCTGCGCCAATGCCTGTGCCGGCCGCCCCGGGGAGATAGCTGCCAACAGTCTCAACGGGATTTACGCCCATGACCGTGCCGCCGCCGCCGATGTAGCCCATGGCACCGGAGATCAAAGCCTCTTTGACAGAGCCCCCAGACAACAGCGAAGTGCCAGCCCCGGCTAATCCACCTGCCACGCCCATGGACAGGCCCACGCCTGCTGGTCCGAGGACCGTGGCCAACGCAACGGTGCCCAAGATGCGCCCAACAGGGCTCTGCAGCAGGTCTTTGGCGACGTTGGCGACGCCTTTGAGTGCGCCCCCAATAGCGTCAAAAACACCACCAAGAAAGCCCTCTTTAAATTCCGGCAGGCCCGTATTCGGGTTGATCGTGCCGGAGCCGCCACGGCGCTTGAGCATCGCAGCTTCTTCGGGGTTGATGTGGGCCAGCATGCTGTCGCCGCCACGGCCTTTGGAGGCAAGGTACTGCCCGATATCTGCCAAGCCGCCACTGGCCATGCCCATCGGCTGAAGGCCCTGAACAACGGGAGACAGGTCCATGGGCTCTTGAGCGCCAGCGGCTTGCATCTGCTGCATCTCGTTCAAGACCGCCAGCATCGCGCCGATGAATTCCGGGTCATACTCAGGAGGCATGTCCCCCTCATCGAGGACCCCCGCTTCAAGCATCTTCTGGAGCAGGTTTTTGTAGTCGCCAGGATGTTGGCTGACGTACTCAAAGACCTGGATGAGCGCGTCAAGCTGCTGGGGCGTCAACTGAAGGTTGCCGATATTCTGTCGCAGCGCCTCCTTCAGAGCGGCTTGCTCCCCCGGATTGACCCTCCCAAGGGCTGTTTGCGCGGCGTCATACGAGTCAGCGCTCGTCACGGTAGGCTGCTGCCCTTGCGGCTGCTTGTCCTGCATGCCCATGCCCTGAGGCAGGGCCATGATTCCTTCATCTGCCATGATAGTCCTTTCCAATTTTTGCCAAAGGCCTCACGGGCCGCGCGCCGGGAAAGGACGCGAATTTGAGCCGATTATCCCTTAAAGCTTTAGCTTCTGTCCACCAAAAGCGCGCTCACGGTCACATAAACATAATCTTGCGAAGAGGTGACAAACAGCTCATCGTATTCCTCAAACACCAAGGGGCCCGCGTTCCAACCGGCCAAGAGGTCTACATACTTGTTTGGGGCCAGCGCTTCCAAGGGCACGAGGTAGTGCGTTCCAGCCCCGTCAGGAGCAAATGTAACCGTTATGTTGGTGCTGGTTACGCCTATGTTTGCTACCCAAATAGACTTGACAATGGCTGTCGTGGCCGCAGGAACCGTTAACACAATCAACGGTATGGTTGCGGACGGCGTAGCTTTAAAGCGTTTGTATGCGTTTGACATTATTTTCCAAGGAACCAGGATTGCGCCTGATCCTTGTTCTCGGTTACAACAGGCGTGTAGGTGGTGTTGAGTTGCAGGATGACCTGCTCAAGCGATCGCACAAGCTGGTTGAACTGCTGTGGGTCATAGCCCGACTGAGTTGCGTTGGGCAGGCGGACGTTGGTGATTTTGCTCATCGAATTCCGTCCGGCTGGATGTCCACGCGCATCGTGCCAAAGCGCCAGAAGCTGCTTATCTCATCGCTTTCAATCCGCAACTGCACCTGTCTGCCCCGCGCGCGCGTGCTGACGAACTCCGTACCGGGTGCAATGACATACGGGTCCAAGGAGCTGGGGACCGCGGTGGCCTGTGGGTAGGCGCGTAAGCGCAGTTGAACAGAGATGTTGCCCACCTGACGCTTGAAGTCGGGGATAAATTTCTGCATGAGCAGCATCTGATCCCCGTCGCCAATATCAAAGTAGCCTGAGTACACAAAGGCGTCAATTGCAGACCCGTTAGCGTCTACTCCGGTCTCCTGGCTGTACAGCTGGCTGCGGCCCGCTGTAAGCCCGTAGATGGTGCTGATGGTGCTGGCCGTATCCGTGGGGCTGTACTCACTGGCCGTGGGCTTCGCAAAGGTACTGGCATCTGTCCACGCCGTGCGTGCCATTGTGCCAATAGACCAGACGTTTTCCAGGTAGTTGTAGGTTACAAACCGGTTAACGTAATTACTGTCCAATGTGGCGTAAAACCACGTCACCTCGTTGAATTGGGAATTTATTCCTGCAGATACCGAAGTGGATTGGGTAAGGTTAAGGTCCCCAAACACGTAATCCTGCACTGTGCAGGGCAGCTTTTTAACGGTGCCGTCAAACATGAAAATTGCATCACTGCTCATCCAATACGCTACACCGTTAACGTCAACAGCCGCATGGGGGCCAATGACCCCGCAATTGGCTCCTAGCTGTTGAAAGCCAAAAGTGTAGGGCGGACCAAGGTACTGTTGGCCATGCAGGGAGGTGTCCGTCCAAATGAGAATTTGGCCACGTGAGCGCAAGGCTGTGCGAATCTCGTTTCCGTCAGCCAGGCGCTGCCCGCCCGCGGTATTGGTTGCTGTGGCCACAAAGTCGCTAATGTCCTCTTGCGCTGAAAACCGCACAAACATGGGGTCCTGGGTGGTTGGACTGCCCAAGGTGGACTCAGTGCCAAAACACACCAGGTGCCTGTCCGGGGTGGAGATCAACGCATATTTGTTCTTGGTTGGAGCGCCGGCAATGGCCGTGGCCCGCGTACCAAGGCCCGTGCTTGGTAGCCATTCATAAACGCCGCCATCCACCAGCTGAAGAATAAGGGTTTCTCCATACGCGTCAAATTGCCATGCTCGTGCAAACAGGGAAAGCGCCGCGGAAGGAGGACGGGGCGTCCCCCAGGTACTTAAGCCCCAGGTGCCAACACCCCAGCCAAAGTCCACAAAACTGACATCGCTGCCGACGTTGAGTTGATAGGTGGCGGTTGCCGTTCCAACCGTGGATGCCGTGGAGGTTGCGGCAGTTGGCGAAATAATGGTGTAGGTGTTGGCATTGAGAATAAATTGAATTTCAAATTCATTGTTCAAAGAGGCATTGGGTATGCCACCCGGGTTGCCTGTGGTGGCGCTTATGGTGACAAAGTCCCCTGCAATTGCGCTGTGAGCAGTGTCATTAACAGTCACCGTAGTGCTGCCATTGACAGTGGTAAAAGTGACGGAGTTTGTGTCGCGGATGGGGGTGATATCGGCCCATGTGCCTCCGTAAAACGCATAGACCTTGCGGTTGGTCCCAATAGCCGCATAGGGCTCGCCGTCCAGTCCATTCCAAGTAAAAATGTCGCTGATTAACCCTACAAAATTAACAGCAGTTTCATCGAAGTCCGTCCACCCACCTAGTTTTTCCGGCAGGCCGTAGCGAAACCGGACGTAGTCGCTGTCCACCCAGCCGCCTTCCGCACCGTACTCGGTGTTCTGCTTGTCAACGCCTGGCTTAAAGGGGAGTCGTAACAATGCCATTATCGGAACCCCGCTGTTTTCTTTGCAATTGTTTTAGGCTGCTTTACAAACTGTTTTCCGGCGGCTTTTCCTGCTCGTTTGGCTCTGGTTGTGGCAGCGTACTCGCTAGGGCTAAGGCTCTTGATTGCGGCCTCAGGTAGGTATCTTTCCCCCGTCTTGCTCGACGGTTTACCGGACTTGGTGCGCCACTTCTGGTCGCCCCAATTCTTCAGAGACTGTTGCGGGGCTTTCATGTCAGTCCCTGTACCCGCCACCTGCAGCTTTGTACTTCTTGGCGACCAACTGTGCTTTTCTCGCGGACCATTTTCCAGCGCCCGTGCCCTGGGTTTCTTGCGCCATGACGCTGTTTAAAATACGCTTACGCAGTTCAGGCTTGGTGTAGTTGCCCGCAGCGTTGACCGTGCCGCCCTCTTTGAACGAGGCAGTTTTAGCCGCATTGGCAAAGTCAGCTTTCTTAGGCGCGCCCTTGGAGCCGGGGCTTCTCATTGACTCGCCAGAGCCGGCTGAAATGCGTTTTTTCTTTGCGGCGATGTTGGCATACAAACCTCCCCCCGCTGCTTTTTTGACTACCCCAGGCTGAGAACTACCTTTTTTCATGTGAATCCTAATCTAAGACAGGAACAGGGCACGTTCGTCATTGCGGCGCTTGACTAGACCCGGCAAGATTTTACCCCCGCCCCTCGTAAACTTCAAGAACTCGTCGGCAGCTTCTTGCGTCTCGCCCCGAAGAACTTTCTGACGGAGGGTGCTTCGCTGTACGCCCCCCAAACCCAAATTAAAGCTAAAGCTGACAAGAGCGTCATTTTGACCTGCGGTAAGCACCAGAGGAAAAAGTCGGGCGACCCCAACTTCAAATCGCTGGAGATCAAAACTAAGGGTTCCATCTACCTCAGCCTTTGAAAATGCGCGGTTATCCTCCGGCGCAAGCGGGAAAGCGTCTCTTTGATCCAGTGGTAAACGTCCTTGATCCGGGTATAAAACATGTCCAACTCCTACAGTCCAGAGCCTAGCTGGGCAACGGTACGGCTTGTACCGCACGCCTTCGTGGTGCTTGATCATCTCCTTGCAGCGGTCGGAGACTTTCAATCTTTGCCACCTTTGAACGCCCGTCCACCGAAGTGAAAGCTGATGATGCTGGCAAAGATGATCTGGGTATCGGCATCCCACAGTTTGGCAATCAGCACATCAAAGGCAATGTCCCGATGCCATGCGTACACAAAGCCGCCAATCTCCACAAAAGCAAACAGGGCGAAGAATCCGTAGGTCAGTATCGGGCGCACACCGGAGCGCAGGTTGACCATCCACTGACTAGCCCCTTGGCCTATGGCAATGTCGTGTGCGTACAGTGCAGCCCGTTCTGATGCCTCTGCCTCAATGGCTTGGCCCTCTACCTTAATCTCCTCCACCCGCTGCTGGGCTTCAAAGCCAGCCTTGCGTAGCTCAAGCTCACGTTCAATCTGCATCTGAGCCATCGTCAACTCATGCTTTTTGTCCGAACGATCTTGGAAGAAACCCAGCAGCTTGGGTAGGCCACCAGCCAAAAAGCTGATCAGGGTTGAGAGTAGGGTTAGCATTTTTTTTCGTCCTCATGCGATAGTTTGACGCCAGCAAGCAGGCCAATGAAGCCGCCAACAATGGTTTGAAATGCAGGGCCAACAAGTTCAAAAATCTTGTTGTTGTCCACCTTCTCGTCAAACAGTCCAAGCAGCATGACACTCGACATTGTTAAGACAACAATACACAAAGTCATGCTGACCATGAGCGTAACGAAGAAAGTGAGCTTGGCTTTCATTTCTTGTTCCACATCTCAAACAGTTGTTTTACCTTCTCCTCCAGCACTGCCACCCGCAAATCGAGTTTAGCCAATACGATGATCAGCGTGATGATTGCCAGCAGGATGGGCCATGACTTCGCAAGGATGTCGAAAAAGTCCACATCACAACCCTAATACTTTCTTGACGAGGTCAGCAGCTACTCCCGGGCCGAAAAGCACGGCGGCAATCACGATGTACAACAGGTACTCAATCTTTGCCATGCGCTTGGAACCAGCATCAAATCGCGCTTGGATAACCTCGTACCGCTGGGCACAGATGGCCTCATGCGTAGCCAGCTTGGCCTCAGTCTCGCTAATCATCTTCTCAATCACCAAGGCACTCCAGCCGTGACCACGGGCGCGGCTTTGCGAAGTTTCCAAGCTGCTAGTTCTGCGTCTGCGCTTGCCTCATGCTGATTCTCAGCACCTGAGTCGCGCTTAATCCATTCGATTACCTTAGCCTCTGTAAGGTCTGCAAAAGCAGTCGGTGTAACAGGCTTGTTAGCAAAGCCAAAATTGTAAGTGTGCGTGAAGCTATCAACCCCGTCACTTGCAGTAATACTAAACTGCGCCGTGACGACAATGCCCTCCGGGTTGCGGATGAGATTATTTACTTTATATTCGTAGGTGTTGGACATGATTTACTCCTTCTTGGTTTGGGTTTGCACTTGCTCTGCCAGTTTTTGCAGCAGAGGAAAAGCGCCTGATTTTGTGGGCATTTCGCCCAGCACTTGCAGGATTGCTTGTGCTTCTTGGGGGGTGAGGGTTAAGGTGATTTGTTCCATGATTTAAGCTGATGTGACTACGTTAGTCCAAGTGGTACTACCGTTGGTATTCACGTACATCCGGTCAGTGGTGGTTGAACCGTCTGAGCGTAAATAGAGTGAGCCTTTGGCGGCTGAAAGAGTTGGCGCACCGGAGCCAAAGAAGACGCCAAAGTTGGCTGTAGAGGTTGCGCAGTATCCGAAGCCTGCTGTACCGCCTGCGGGGATTGCTGTGCCGATACCGAGAATTGAGGAACCGGCTGTGGAAATCCTAAAGCGTTCGCCAAACGAACCGTTGAATGTAGTGAAGATGATGTTTGAGCCAGCCTTTAGCTCTAGGACAGAAGACACGCCGTTAAACGCACCTACAGTTAGCGTTCCGTTGGAAAAGCCATTCCCCAAAATAGCAGCAGTACCATATACATCAAGCGTGTATCCGCTAGCAGGGGCTGAACCAATCCCCACACTCCCTGCAAAGTAATTCGGCGCAGTCCCGTTAGCGTAGAAGTTAAACCTGTTGGTGCCTGATGCTATGTTGCTGTAGAAACCGTAGTTGTTTGTGGCTCCGGTGAGAGTTGTAGCGGCAGTAAAACCCTGCTGGTTTGTCACTGTTGACCCTGCGCCAAATGTCTGCGGATTTACGCTAAAATGCAGCAGGTTTGAAAGCGTAAAGGCCGCTGCTTCTGTTATAGGAATTGATTCAAAGATTGTTGCGCTAGTTGTTGACCCACTTGGGATAGTCGCTGTAATTCGGACAGCTTGCGACACTAGTGACGAAGTAGGTAAAGTACCGCCAATCAGTGTTTTGGAAAAAGCGCTTGCTGCTGCCCCAATCCCCACGCTTCCATTAAAAAAGTTATCCGCAGTTCCGGCAGCGTAAAAATTGAACCTGTTAGCTGCTGCTGCTATGTTGCTGAAAAAGCCGTAGTTGTTTGTGGCTCCGGTTAAAGTCGATTCAGCAATAAAACCATATTGGTTTGTTACTGCGGAGGCAGCACCTATTGTCCCTTGCCCAGCGTAAAAATTATATAAATTGGGTAAAGTAAAAGCCGCAGCTACCGTGCTTAAATCTATCCGATGACCAATTGCGGAGCTGGTAACATCCGACTGAATAGTAGCTTGCGTGTAGTTGCCATAAGACTGAGTGTTTCCGCTAATATTTCGAGTGTTGTATAGGCTAACATTGGTAAGTGCCGCTCCAATACCTACATTTCCAGCAAAGAAATTAGCCGCAGTCCCGCTTGCGTAGAAGTTGAATCTGTTAGTGCCTGATGCTATGGAGCTGTAGTAACCGTAATTGCTGGTGGCTCCAGTGAGGGTGCTGTCTACGTTGAATCCAAACTGCTGTGTTACAGCAGACCCCGCGCCAATGGTTGATTGGTTAGCCCTGAAGTGTTCCAACGTAGCTAAAGTAAACGCAGCCGCGACCGTGGCAAAAGAAGAAAAATACCCGCGAGATACACTTGTCACATCTGACGCAATAGTTGCGGAATTAAAAAGCACGTTTGCCGTTGTTCCGCCTGTAACAGATTTAGTAAGAGAAAGGGTTTGTCCTGCAACAGGAGTCCCACCAATCCCAACCTGCCCTGTACTATCAATCCTGACTCGCTCAGCGCCGCCAGTGGTAAACCCCAGCGTGTCCGCAGCAGGGAAGTAGATACCTGTGTTTAAGTCACTAATCTGCGTGATGCCGGGTAGTGCGGCTGTGCCTGCTGCAAATTGGGAAACGCCAGTAAACAGATTGGCCGCAGTCCCCTGCGCGTAGAAGTTAAACCTGTTTGCTGCTGCTGCTATGTTGCTGTAGACGCCGTAGTTGTTGGCGGCTCCTGTGAGGGTTGATTCTGCAAGAAAACCAAATTGGTTGGTTACAGCAGAACCTGCGCCAATTGTTGATTGATTTGCATAAACATGTTGCAGATTACTTAACGTAAATGCCGCAGCTTCTGTAGATACCTCAGAACTAAATGTTCGCGCCGTGCCTGTAGTAGCCGATGGAATAGTTCCATTGGCGCGTACAACTCGTGTCACGGCAGCAGACGACTTATAAGTCCCAAGAAGCCCTAGCAAACTATCTGCTGAAGCAGTCCCACCAATCCCCACGTTTCCAGCAGCATCAATCCTGACTCGCTCAGTCGGCGTACTAGCCCCATCAGCCGTGGTGCTGAATCGTAAACCACCCGGCATATCATTTAGACCCGGTGTTCCATCTACATAGGCATCAATTTCAGCGCCTCGAATAAAAGTTACTCCATCATCTCCAGAAAAAGTAATTCTGCCAAGTTGTTGCAGGTTTCCAACAATTCCCTGTGTGCCAAGGCTATTGCTTACGCTTTTATATAAATTAAACGACCCAGTTCTAGCAGTGTTGCTAGACCAATTGAAAAGACCAACACTTGGTTTAGCATTGCTACCGCTTGAGTGGCTTGCTATAAAGTCCGGCGCACCGTTCCAGTTGTTTACGGCTGTGGTATATCCTTGGACAACGTTACCGCTTGCATCAACCAAAAAAGGAGTAACATCAGGGTTTGCTGAATCCTCAACAACAAAACTATTCCCTGCTCCGGTGTTGGTAATTGTGAACGCAGCATTGGCGGTGCTGTTATCAACCTGAACATAGCCTGTTGTTGTTTGCTTACCGTCAGAAGCTATACGGTAACGCTCACTACCACCTGTAGTAAACCCAAGCGTATCAGCAGCAGGGAAGAAGATACCTGTATTGGTATCGCCGGTAGTAGTAAGGCTGGGCAGCGCCGCAGTGCCAGCGGCAAATGTGGATACGCCCGTTACGCCAAGGGTTGTGGATGCTGTAACTGAGGTGAAGGCTCCCGTAGTCGCAGTTGTAGCCCCCACAGTGCCATTGATGTTGATTGACGCAGTGCCTGTCAGGTTGGTGACTGTGCCGCTGGATGGTGTGCCTAGTGCGGGGGTGACTAGGGTGGGGGAGGTAGCAAAGACAGCAACGCCTGTGCCTGTTTCGTCTGTCAATGCACCAGCAAGTTGAGCCGATGTGAACGAACCTAAAGACGTTGCATTTCCGACTGATGTGATTGCGCCTGTCAGGTTGGGGCTAGTGGCATTATTGCCGTCAAGTTTTTGGATTGCTTGCAGAATTGAGTCTGTCGCCGCCACTGTGCCTGCACCTGATACATAGCCTGTCAGCACCTTGGCAATCACAGGGGCATTGGTCAGCGTAGTGGCGTTTCCAACAGACGTAATGTCGCCCGTGAGGTTGGCGTTGGTGACAACTGTAGCGGCATTGCCAACTGACGTTACTCCACCTGTCAGATTGGCATTCGTGACAACTGTAGCGGCATTGCCAACTGACGTTACTCCACCTGTCAGGTTGGCATTGGTTGTGACGTTAGAAGCCGTGAAAGCAGTTGCGGTACCTGTGATGTTTGTGCCGACTAATGCTGATGGCGTACCCAATGCAGGAGTAACAAGTGTGGGGGAGGTAGCAAAGACAGCAGCGCCAGTACCAGTTTCGTCTGTCAAAGCCGTGAGCAATTGCAGCGAGGTAAATGAACCTAGAGATGCTGCATTGCCAACAGATGTGACTGCGCCCGTGAGGTTGGCGTTGGTTGTGACGTTGCTTGCAGTGAAAGCTGTGGCTGTTCCTGTAATGTTTGTGCCGACCAATGCTGATGGTGTACCAAGGGCAGGCGTGACCAGCGTGGGGCTGTTGGACAGCACAACATTTGTCGTGCCGGTGCTTGTGGTGACGCCTGTGCCGCCAGAAGCTACCGGGAGGGCGGAACCCAGAGTCAAAGAAGTAAAGTACGAGGCTGCATCAACCACATTTGTGCCATTGTTGTAAACCAGCGTCGCCTTGCCCGCAGGGACCGAGATACCTGTGCCTGTAGTGTTTTTGACCGTCTTGGCCCCAGTGCCTGTGTTATTGATGAGGTAAAACTTTTCAATCTGGCAACCAGAACCCAGTATCAGGCTACGTATTGAGCCTATGCCCGTGGAGCTTTCCGTAATATTTAAACGCAGGTTTCTGGCTGATTGGGAGGTTGCAGAGTCCGTTAATGTGACCGTTACGTCTGCGTCCGTTGGAAAATCTACGGTGGCGGAACCAGTAATAGCTTCGCCCAAAACAGCATCACCCAAATTAACATTGGTTAACGTGCCCCATGTACCTGAGTTTTGTCCTGTCTCAAGCAACTCTATTTTTAGTGCTGACCATGTTGATGCCATTTTTTGCCCCTACGTTAAAATCTGAACCCAAGTCACGGTGTTTCCGTTATTTACTGCAACCCAACTCACCGACTGTGAACTGCCCACATTTTGCCAGTTAGGCGTCTGGTTGTCATCTACAACAGCCCAAACAAGCACGTTCCCAATTTGACCCTGCGCCGAAACCCCGGTAACAAACACGTCTGCATTTGCGGCTACCGTAACACTGCTCACCACCCCAACAGCCTGCAGCCCTGCGACAACCACATTCCCGTCGGCATTGATGACCACTGTTCCCAGGGCCGTGGTCCCTGACACACCGACCGGGAAGACGTTGGCGTCGCCCGTGTGAACAACCGACCCTACCTGCCCAACACCCACTACCCCTGTGACAGCCACGCTCACCGCTGCGGTCACCGTGACGCTGCCTATGGCCGTGGTGCCCTGCACCCCAGTGCCCGTCACGTTGGCATCACCAACCATGGTGACCTGGCCAACCTGGCCCGTTGCATTTACCCCAGTGACGCTGACGTCCGCATTGGCGGCAACCGTAACACTACCTACTGACCCTGTGGCCGACAGCCCCGTCAGCGTAACACTGGCGGCTGCAGATATTGTGACGGAGCCAACCGTGCCTGTGCCCGTGGGAAGAGCAGCGAGGCTCTCGCCCCACGGATCATCTCCCCAGCCTACACCAGACGCATCCCAGCCCTGAAACGCAACAACAGCATCAGCCACCCCTGCTCCTTATGCAATTCTAATAATCGCATTGCTTGCATCAGCAGTTGGAAAGATGATGGTAAAAGTGCCGCTGGTGGACGTCTTTGCACCACCAAAATCTAGGACGCAGACGGTTGGATCGCCCGAAGCCGTGTCGTTGTAAATCAAGGCACCAAAGGCCGTGATGGTCGCACTGGTAAAGGACAGGTCAGCAAAGTCCGTAAACGCAGTGGTCCCAGTGGCTATAGGCGTGACGTTGGTCAACGTGCCGCCGCCCGCCGCATAGGTGCCTGAGTTGGCCACCTCGTTGGTGGCCGTGTAGGCGGTCGTTGAGGCGGTGAACGACGCACTGTTGTCGTACAAGGCCAGCTTGAAGGTGTTGCCCGTGCCGGTCGTGAAGTTATGCACGGCTTTCATCAGCTCCACCTTAAAACTGGTGCACATGAAATTTCCTGAAAAACTCATTTTAAATCTCCTAACAAATAAACCAGGTCTGGGTGACCGGCCTCGCGCAGGCGCGAGGCAATAGTTGCTCGGTCCTGTTCAACCGCCTCTTTTAAATAGAACGCCACGACCTGCTTGACATTTTCTTTAAAGGCCCTTGCCTGCGCCTGCACCGCCGGGTGCGACTGGTCCCCGATGTGGATGATCTTGTCGGCAGCGCGCGTGGCCAGTTCTTCTGGCGTCCAGCCACGCCCTTGCGTGGTTTGAACAAAAACGCTGCCCATGCTCATGGGTAAAGGTGCGGTCATCATGGTCCAGGTGAATCCGATTTAAGTGGAATACGAAGCATGCCATCACGATACTCGTCACGGCGGCGGCGGCCTTGCTGTTCTGCGCCCAAGCCCTGAAGTGCCTCTTTATAGGCACCACGGAAATACTGCATCATTTCAGCCGGCCCTTTTGTATAGCTGTAAGCTTGGATCAAGCAAGCGTACAACAGCGCCTCTGGCGCATTGCTGCTGATCCAAGTAGTGGAGTTGGCCGACGAGAGCTGTGGTGGGCGGTAGATGTAGCCCAGCTCTACGCTGTAGTTCTGATTCGGAGTGGGCGCAATGTAAAACGTGGCCTGATTCCACACCGAGTAGTACTTGGGCGTGCCTTGCGTGGTGCCATTGTCCCAGTACTCTTTCATAAAAGACGTGTCGCGGAAATCCAAAAACAGCTGATCCCCGCTGGTCGGCGTCAGGATCATGTAGCGATGCGTCAAGAGGTCTGTGGGAGCAGTCAGGAACTTATTGCCCTGAGTCATGCTGCCCGTGACCTCTAGCTTGAAGACATCCAGGTCAATCTCGCGAAGAATTTGGTTCTCCGCCATGGTGATGAAGGTGTCTATCACAGTGCTGGTAAACACGTTGCTGTTTACCTCGGTGTAGTTCCGAATGTTGGTGACAAGCTCGTTGTAGGTCATGTGATGCTCACAGTCACTTTGCCGACAACGCCCTGCGCAATGAGCGCCTGGTCCTGCACATACGGCTGCATATTAGTGCCGCCTTGCACGCTGCCGTAACTTTGAAAAGCGGTGAAGCCCGGTGCGCCAACAAAGACGGACACCGGTTCAATGCGATCGGGCCGCGGATCGCGGAGCGCGATGGCGTCGCCCTTGTAGCGCAGCGGCTCGAGTTGCGGCTCCTTGGGCTCGTAGTCGTCCGGGCACACCATAAATCCGCGCCAGTTTTTGCGCAAAATGTTGTACTTGTACCGCTGCCCGCAATAGTCACAGAGGGCATTGGAAAACTTGCCTGACGCAAAGGCCATGTCATACCCCCAAGTCCGGTACAAACTGCACGCTGGCAGTGTCTCGATCTTCCATAGCAGCGCGCTGGAAGTCCTCCTCGTAGATCGTCTTGAGCCCTGCGACGCGGTCGGCGGCAAACTTCAGGGCCAGGTAGTAAGCCAGGCCCGACGCCAAGCAAGGCAGGAATCGGAAATTCACGTCGGAGGTGTTGGTATAGTCGCCGGCGTCTTGAATGCGGCGGATGCGGTAGTAGACAAAGGTGTAGTTTTGGTCTGCTGCCGGGTAAAAATACACCTTTGGGACGTTGGTGCGCTCTACGTAAAACTGCGCAGGGCGGGCCTGCGTGGTCTTGTCAGGCACGTTAAGGTAGTCTTCACGGCTGATGCGCTCAATGTAGACGTCTGTGTTGATGCCTTGGTTATTTTGGCGAATAATTGCCTCTAATACATTGACTACGTCAGTCG
>Ga0049085_10000370_pt1 | contig 17959 bp, 16 predicted proteins | sample GreLakmeSU08MSRF_FD_66721 | JGI IMG/M metagenome (GOLD analysis project Ga0049085, IMG submission 66721) | Freshwater lentic microbial communities from great Laurentian Lakes, MI, USA - Great Lakes metaG SU08MSRF | ecosystem: Environmental > Aquatic > Freshwater > Lake | place: Great Lakes... | reverse complement strand
GCTCCGGCGGCCGTTGTCCAACAGATCCCACCAGCGCTGCTGAACGGCGGAAAAGAAGAGCGCGTCGTATGGGCCGTACGGCACACCGATGACGTCGAAGGAAAGTTTGCCGGGGCGATTGATGCCGCCGTCCTGAATCATCTTTTTGCCGGCGAGCGCGCCGGAGACGGCTTGGCTGGCTTTCGCTTCGAGCAATGTGCGCGGTTTCGGACTGGGCGAAGGAGCGGACGATCCGTTTCCATTCGGCGCTTCCGGCAACTTGAGGCCAAGCGCACCCGGCGAGGTCGGCGTCAACGACGTCAGTTTAGTAAATTCAATTCGGGCCGGTCCCGAACCAGAAGTAGCGGTGGCTTCGCCCGGAGTTTCGTTGCGCGCCGAGGGCGAAGGATTGATTGCGGCGGCCGGTTTGAAGTCGAACAGCGCATCCGCTGTCGGTCGATTGAGCGAGACGCCTCGCCCCACGTTCGCTTCGGGCAGGGTGGGCGTTTTCGAGATGGGCGCAGAGGTAAACGGTGCGTTGGCGGCCGCGAGGTTTGACGGGGACGACGGATTGTTGCGAGCCGGTTCGTTGCTGTCCGTCCTCTCCGACAGTTTGAGACTGGGCGCACCGGACGTGGCGAAAGGAGTTAGTTTGGCAAACTCTGCACGGCTCGGTGCGGGCGTGATTGCCGTTTCGCTCGGCGGTTCATCGCGCGAAGCGGGAGAAAGATTGATTGCTGTGCTCGGTTTGAAATCGGACGTCGCATCGCCTTGCGGCCGGATGATGCTCTCGAGTGGCGGGACCGGTGTGAGCGTCTTACCGAAGAGAAGTCGGTTGTCGGGGTTGGTCGTGAATGGCGCGACGACAGGTTGAGCAAAGGCGATGATTTTTGGAATCAGCGATTGCTCGCCGTCCACTTTCGGCACGTTCTCTTTGGTCTGGCGCGGATTCGGATCGGCGGCGCGAGTGGTGTGTGTGGAGTAATACTTCGGATCATCGGGTGGATCGATGATGGAGAGGGTGGTGTCCACTTCGATGAAACGGTCGGGGACAAGGGGTTTCTTTTTCTGCGCCCGTTCCATTTCTTCACGTTGGCGTTTGGGTTGGATCGGCCACGGGGCAGGGGAAGCGGTGGGGCTGACGAGGTTCGGTGGCTTGAGCCATGTGCTGAGCGATGCCGGCGGAGGTTGCTGGAACCAGCCGAGTTTCTTTCCCAGATCCATCGCGGCGTAGAAGCCGAAATGGAGCAGCAGCGACAACACGACAGCGTTCGTGAGGCGATTGAAGGCCTCGGGCTGTTGCGCGGCTTTAATCGGGGAGGACATCCCAAATACTCTGCCTCACGTCGCGAGGTGTTTCAAGCGCGTGTTGGTCAAGACGCAGGTTTGCGTTTTTGCGGAGCGCTTGCTTAAACTGGGCGTCGCGTGAGGTTAATATCGTGACTGTGAAGAATGATTTTCTCGAACCGCAGGGCCTGTGGGTGAGTGTGGACGAAGTGGCGTATCAGCCGCAGGCCCACACGCCGCCCGATCGTCCGCATTGTTTCGCCTACCACATCACCATCCATAACGACACCGACGCGACGGTGGCCATCAAAGGCCGCAAGTGGGTCGTGCGCGGCAACGCCGGCGACATCGTGGCGGTGGAAGGCGACGGCGTGGTGGGGCAGTTCCCGACCATCGAACCGGGCGAGCATTTCAGCTATCACAGCTTTCATCTCCTCGCCGGAAAATCGGCTGTGGCGGAGGGAAGTTATCTGGGCGTGGACGCTGAAGGGCGGAAGGTGCTCACGCGCATTCCGAAGTTCAAGATGGATGTGCCCAGCACCGAAATCGGCTGGGCGTAACGCCGGCTAGCGGTGCCGGAAACAGATGCGGGCCTTCGAGAGATCGTAGGGCGACATCTCGACATTCACGCGGTCACCCACGCTGATGCGGATGAAATGCTTGCGCATCTTGCCGGAAATATGGGCGAGCACCTCGTGGCCATTGGGCAGTTTCACGCGGAACATCGTGCCGGGCAGCACTTGGCTGATGGTTCCTTCTAACTCGATCGGTTCTTCTTTTGCCATTCGGTGATTTGCTCCGCACCGCCCAACTGGGCGCCGCAAGCGAAGGTTGACAATGGCTCTCGCAGTTTTGGAAATCAAGGTATTTCCCCTATCGAGACAGGGAAACAGAGGGAATTCCGCCTGCGTCACTTCGTATCGGTGATGAGCGGCGCGCCGCACTGAGCGCAGAAACGCGAGTCGGGCGTGGCCGTGAAATCGCACTTAACACAATCAATGTGGGCTTTCGCGTGTCTGCGCTGGATGACGAGGTTGCGGATGTACGGAATCCACGTGAACGCGTAAGCGAAGATGAAGACCGAGTCCTTCTGATAGAAAAGCGCGTAGGAGAGCAGCAGCAGCGAACCGATGAGGCTGAGCCACCAGAAGGCCACTGGCACCACCACCTGCTTGCGCTTTTCCGTGGCGTACCACTGGAGGAAAAAGCGCGAGAAGAAGACGAGGTTGCCGAGCCAACCGACGACTTTCCAGACGTGCCACTCGATGCCGAGGAACTTGCCGCCCGGCATCAAAAGGTTCGAGAGCCACTCCATCGCTTACTTCTCGGCGATCAGCTTCTCGATCTTCTCCGCGAGGCCGTCGCGCGCGTCGAGATGCCGCAGGTTGCCCTTCTTATCCACCAACCACATCGTCGGAAGGCCGTTGATGCCAAACTCGGCCGCGTATTTGCCCTCCCAGCTTTTGCCGTCGCAATACTGCACCCACGCCATCTTTTTCTCTTCGGTGAACTTCTTCAGCTTCTCGAGGTCTTTGTCGAAGCTGATGCCGATGATTTCAAAACCCTTGCCGTGAAACTTGTCGTAGGAGGCTTTCAGATTCGGCAATTCCGCCACGCACGGTCCGCACCACGTCGCCCAGAAATCCACTAGCACGACCTTGCCCTGCATCTTCGCGATGTCCACCTCGCGGCCGTCGGTGGCCTTGAACTTCAGCGCGATCGGCTTGCCGATTGCGTCGAGCTTCTTGAACATTCCCTCCGCCGCTTCTTTGATTTCGCCTGAGCTGCCTTTGATAACTTCGGCGAGCAACTTGCGCGCCTTATCCGGTTCGCTGTTCTCGGCCACTTCAATCAACATCGCGAACGGTTCGGGGCGTTTCGGAAACTCCTTCATCAACGCGCGTGCACCTTTCTCGAACTCCTCCAGCATCGCGGTTTTGCCCTGGCTGGACTTCGCGCGTGAAGCGGCCACCACTTCGCGCACGCGGGTGTTGAACTTGAAGTCGTCCTTCGGCTCATCCGCCGCGTGCAACGGCGAAGTGAGGACGAGCAGGGCAGCGGCGCAAAGAGCGATCAGTGTGGATAGGGAGAAGAATTTCATATCGATTGTCGTGAGAATAGGAAGGGCGCGGGATGGAAACAAGCCATTAGTCGCGCGTTGCCAACTGCTGCAACAGGGCGAGACGGCGCGGGTTTTCAGGCGATTCAAAATCGGCCGCGCGCACACTGGAACCGGTTTGGTTCAACTTCTCACGTAACTGCCGCGCCTCTTCCGGCGAGACAGTCGAGGGCAGTTCGCCTTCCTGTTCCCAACGCACAACTTTGCGCGCGAACTCGAGCAGCAGCGCGCACGGTTCGAGACAGGGGATTAGGCTTTTGTCAGCCGCCGTATCCGTCGCGAGGCTGGGTACAGTCCAGAGGCGGCGCTTGAGGCAGAAGCGCGCATCGCAGCAGGCGCGCGTGATTTGCGCTGCGCGCGGGTCGTCTGGGAAAGTCGTGATGCGATACATCCCAGTTTGGCGCGCGGTGAACTCACGGTAGCTCGTGACCGGCGGCTGTGCTGCGCGCGCGGCAAACCAATCGGAGAGCGCACCGGGATAAAGTCGATCGAGCGCGGTACCGAGTTCAGTGATGTTTGTTGCGCGCGCAAACCAACCGCGGCGGAGATTGGGCGCGGATTTGAGCGGACGAAAAGCTCCGGTCTCGGTGGTTTGCGTCAACGCGCGTAACTCTTCGATGGCTATAGTGCGCAACGATTCAGCGAGCGCACCGGCATCTTCAATGTGGCGGAAGGCGAAGCTCGTGCCATCGCGACGAATCAACACCTGCGCGAACACGAGTTCCGCGCCAAGCTGCGCGGCGAAGGCGGCGAGAGCCGGATTTTCAAAAGCCGTCATTATTGTTCACAGGATAGCGCATCTTGCCGCGCGGCCAACGGAAAAGTTGCCGCGTGGGCGGGGGATGGGCATCATCGGAAGATGCAATACGTGATCGCGGGAGTGATCGGTCTGGTGGGCGGCGTGGCGAGCGGGTTGTTCGGCGTGGGCGGCGGCATCGTGATGGTGCCGGCGATGTTCTTTCTGATGAGCCCGCCGATCCGCGACATCAAGCAGGCCATCGGTACGTCGCTGGTCGTTATCATCCCGACGGCGCTGATCGGGGCATTGAAGCATTACAAGTCCGACCCCGCTCTCTCGAACATCCACTGGCCCACGGCCGCGTCGCTCGTGCCGACAGCGATCGCTGGCAGTTATCTCGGCGCGTGGTTGGTCACACGGTTGCAGGTGGATGATTTGAAACGCGCGTTCGGCGGCTTCCTCGTCGCCGTAGGTTGTTACCTGCTGTTCGGTCCGCAGAAGTGACGGACGAACTTCGGCGTGGCGTTACGGCTTGTTCTCCTGCCGCACGTAGAGCGTCTGGGTCGGGAAAGCGAATTCGATATTCTCCTGCTCGAAGCGTTCCTTGATGGCGAGGTTCAGCTCCTGCATTCCGGCGAGGTGATCCTTTGTTCCGACGAGGTGATCTTTTATTCCCTCTCCATTCCACCAGTGAACGACGTTGAGGTTGAGCGCGCTGTCGTCGAATTTGTTGAAGTTGATCCAGACGTCCTGGGTCTTCGGATGTTTGCGATAAACCTCCTCGAGGATGGCGAGCGCGCGCTTCAGCTTCGCCTGCGGCGTTGTGTAGGTGATGCCGAAGTTCATCTCAGCCTTGATACTCAGCCGGCGTGAGATGTTGGCGATGGTGGCCGCGGCCATCTGCTTGTTCGGAATGGTGACAAGATGACCGTCGAGATTGCGGAGGCGCGTACTGCGCATGCCGATGGATTCGACCGAGCCCGTCACTTCGCCGAGTTTGATGACGTCGCCGACACGGAACGGTTTATCGAGGAAGATGGAGACGGCGCCGAACATGTTGGCGAGTGTGTCCTGCGCGCCGAGGCCGAGCGCGAGGCCGCCGACGGAGAGCGAGGCGAGCAGGCTGGTGATGTTCAGCCCGAGATTCTGTGCCGTAAGAAGTATAGCAATGAGAACCACGAAGGCCTTGAGCACCTTGCGCAGAAACGGGAACAACATCTCGTCGAAGTGGCGGTCGGTCTCGGTGGCAGGACGGCCCTTCCAGTAGTTCACGAGCGCGTCCACCAACTTGAGCGTCATGTATGTGACGGAGCCGGCCACGACGAGTTGGAGTCCCTTGGAAAGCCATTCCACAATCCAGTCCGGCCACGTAAATACGCGCAGGCCGATGTGCAGCAGCACGACGAAGGCGACGACCTTCACCGGTCCTTGCAACAAATCAATGAGCAGATTGTTAAGCGGGGTCTCGCTCTTCGCCGCCCACTGCTTCAGATAACGCGTGGTGATGAAGTTGATGAAGCGCGCGGCGTAAAACGCGAGCAGGATGTAGATGAGCGAAGCGAGATACTGCCAGAGCGGTACACCGAGAAACTTGTTCTCGATGAGCGGATCGATCTCATCGAGACCGAAGGTGAGGTAGCCGCGCTCGGATTCGGATGCTTTGGTTTCCGCCGTCGCCTTCGTCCCGCGGAAGAACTTGCGCGCGATAGCCGTGCTGACCGCCACGTTCGTTTTCGTGACGGTGACAGTCGGTGCGTTTGTGTTGGCCGGCGAGTTGGTGGCGGTCTGCGCCGAGGCCAAGATGGACCAACAGAGCACGGCGGCGAGGCCGAACATTGCAGCGCGATAAAACCAGTCGAAGCTTCTCGTCATAATGCGGTCATTATTCGCGAGCACGGCGTACGGCGACAAGTCTTTATCGGGGAGAAATGAAATCCAAACGAGACAAGAAGAAAGCGTTAGTTTCCCTCAACGTCTTTCAATCGTTCACCCGCCTGCAACGATGCGCACGATTTCCAGGCGGTCGCCGGATGCGAGCATTCGCTTGGTGAATTCAGAGGGCGCGACGGCCTCGCCGTTGTGTTCGACGACGATGCTGCGCGGGAGTTGTTTCTGCGTGATGAGAAATTCCTCGATGGAGCAGGGAAGCGCGGAGGCGACTGGCTGGCCGTTGGCGATGATGATTTGCTGACTCACGCTGTGTGGCGATTGAAGATTCGATTCGAAAGCCCGCTACGCCGTGAGCGCTGCATCCCAGTCTTTCCAGACCGGTTCGTAGCCGAGTCGGCGGATGAGCGCGGCGACTTCCTCGGGCGAACGTTCATCGGCGATGTCGAACTGACCGGTGGCGTTGGTGGCGCGTCCATTGGTCGCGGCCCATTCGCTGGAGTTCTCCGCCAGTTCCACAATGCGACCGCGTTCGGTCTTGTGGATGTTCTCTTTCCCCGCACCGGTGTAACCGCCCGGCTCGGTGTGGCTGCCCGCGCTCATCATCGTGATGCCGAGCGGCAGCAGGCCGTCGCGCAGCTTCGCCGGCTCGCGCGTGGAGAGGACGATCCCGACGTCCGGCAGAAAGAGGCGCATCGCGCAAACGAGCTGCACGAGCTCGCGGTCGCCGAGCGAGGTGAGCGGCTGGAACTCGCCGGCACAGGGACGCAGACGCGGCAGAGAAATTGTCACCTGCGCTTTCCAGCAGTGGCGCAGCAGATATTCAGCGTGAGCGGCGAGGGCGATCGCTTCCGCCCGCCAATCCGCGAGGCCGAACAACGCGCCGATACCGAGCCGTCGGAAACCGGCGGCGTACGCGCGCTCGGGCGTTTCGAGTCGCCAATCGAAGTTCCGCTTCGGTCCCGCGGTGTGCATTTCTGAGTAGAGCGGCCGATTGTACGTCTCTTGATACACGACGAGACCTTCCGCGCCGGCGGCGACGAGCGGTTGGTATTCCGCCGTCTCCATCGGGCCGACTTCGAGTGAGAGGCTCGGAATCTCTTCGTGCAACGCGGCAACACATTCGGCCATGTAACCGTTCGAGACGAACTTCGGATGCTCGCCCGCGACGAGCAGAATGTTGCGGAAACCCTGTGCCGTCAGCGCGCGCGCTTCACGGCGCACTTCGTCGACCGAGAGCGTCACGCGCAGAATCGGATTGTCGCGGGAGAAGCCGCAGTACTTGCAGTTGTTGATGCACTCGTTGGAAAGATAAAGCGGCGCGAAGAGGCGGATGACCTTTCCGAAGCGCCGCCGTGTGAGCGTCTGCGAGCGGCGGCAGAGCGGCTCGAGTAATTCGCCGGCGGCGGGCGAGATCAGTCGCGCAAAGTCGGCGAGCGTCGGACGCTCTGTGGCGAGGGCCGCGCGCGCCTCGTCGGCGGACGTGCGAAGCGAGCGTTCAGTCCACTCAGCCAGCGGCAACGCATTGAATTCGGCAACGAAACTCATCGTGGGGAATTTATCGCGGCGGCGGCCGATGTCGAGAAGCGGCGTGACCATGTGTGTAATTATTTCTTTCCACTCTGCGATTGCTTCCGTAAATAGCGCTCGTGCCAACGCACATTATCGCTGTCGCCAACCAGAAAGGCGGCGTCGGCAAAACCACCACGACCGTGAACCTCGCTGCCTGTCTCGCGGCACAGGGGCGGCGCGTGCTGCTCGTCGATATTGATCCGCAGGCCAATGCCACCAGCGGCGTCGGCCTCGAGAAACGCGAGGGCGCCAGCGCCTACCGGCCGCTTCTCGGCGAAGGCATGCTCGCGGAGAAGATTCAGCATACGGCTTTCGAACGGCTCGACGTCATCTCGGGCGAAGTGGATTTGTGCGGCTTGGAAGTGGAGCTCGCCCGCGCGGAGAACCATCTTCAGCGGTTGCGCCTCGCGCTTGATCCGATTCGCGCCACTGGAAATTATGACGTCATCCTGCTCGATAACCCTCCTTCGCTCGGCATCCTCACGCTCAACGCCTTCGTCGCCGCTGACTGGGTCATCGTGCCGCTTCAGTGCGAGTATTACGCGCTCGAAGGCATCTCGATGGCCAACCGAATTCTCGGCCAGCTTCGCGACGGCGGCGTGAACCCGCGACTCGCGCTCCTCGGCGTGGTGATGACGATGTTCGACCGCCGCACGCGCCTCGCCGTGCAGGTGGTTGAGGAAGTGCGCCAACACTTCGGTGAACTGGTTTTCGAGACATACATCCCGCGCAACTCGCGCCTCGCCGAGGCTCCGAGCCACGGCAAGCCGATCATCCACTACGACAAGTACAGCAAGGGCGCCGCCGCCTACGATGTGCTCGCGCAGGAAGTCGCCACGCGATTGAAACTCCCGAACAGCGGCGCATAAAGGGTTGCGGATTTATCGCGCCCCGTTATCGTCTGCCCCCACAAATGAAGACTGACAACCGCCCCCTCTTTTTCGCCGCCGCGCTTCTGGCCGCCCTTTCCCTGAACGCCGCTGATTGGTCGCAATACCGCGGGCCGAACATCGACGGCACGACTGCCGAGAAAATCTCCACGCAATGGTCCGTCGGCGGACCGAAGGCGCTCTGGAAGGTGCCGACGCAGGACGGCTTTGGCTCGTTCGTTGTTTCCGGTGGCAAGGCTTGCACTATCATCACCCGTCTGCAGGACGGCGCGCCGCAGGAGACCCTCGTCGCGCTCGACGCCAACACGGGCCGTGAATTGTGGGCGGCCAATCTGGCGGCAGTCGCCAAATACGACGGCGGTGGCGACTCCGGTGCGGAGCCCAACAAGGGCGGTGACGGCGGACGCTCCACGCCTGCAGTGGATGGCGAGCGCGTGTACACGCTCAGCTCGCATCTGGTGCTGGCTTGCTTCGATGTGAAGAGTGGCCAACGCGTCTGGAGCCACGATGTCCTAAAGGAATTCGGCGGCAAAAACATCAGGTGGCAGAACGCTGCTTCGCCGCTGATTGATGGCAACTTGGTTTATGTCGCCGGCGGCGGCGCGGGCCAGTCGCTTCTCGCCTTCAACAAGACCGACGGCAAGCTCGCTTGGAAAACCGGCACCGAGACCATCACGCATTCCACGCCGGTCGCCGCCACCATCCATGGCGTGCGGCAGGTGATTTACTTCACGCAGAGCGGCCTCGTTTCCGTCGCCGCGCAGACCGGCGCGCCGCTCTGGAAGCAGGCGTTCAAGTTCGCGGTCTCCACCGCCATCACGCCGATTGTGGGCGGCGACATCGTTTATTGCGCGGCTGGTTACGGCGTCGGTTCCGGTGCGTACAAAATCAGCAAAAGCGGTAGCGACTTCACCTCCACTGAACTCTGGCGCATCATCGGCAATCAGCCGGTGGCCAACCACTGGTCCACGCCCGTTTACAAAGAGGGTCATCTTTACGGCATGTTCCAGTTCAAGGAATACGGCAACGGCCCGCTGAAGTGCGTCGAGTTGGCGACCGGCAAAGTGAAGTGGGAGAAGGCTGGTTTCGGTCCGGGCAACGTCATCCTCGTGGACGGGAATGTGCTCGCGCTGTCGGACGCCGGTGAGCTCGTGCTCGCGACGGGCACGCCGACGGAATACAAGGAGCTCGCGCGCGCGAAAGCCGTCACCGGCAAATGCTGGTCTACGCCGGTGCTGAGCAACGGCCGTGTGTATGTGCGCAGCACCAAGGAAGGCGCTTGCCTCGATCTTTCACCGAAGACTGCCGCGCGTTAAACGGAATTACCCGCAGGCTGTGCGCGGCGTGACCGTGTTTTCAGCCTTCGACGCAGAGGTTTAATTTATGGCCAAACAAATCGTGGAGATGCTCGTTGAGACGGCGACGATGGAGTTGCCCGACGTGAAGACCCTTCATCTGAAATGGCCCGAGGGCTACGATGCTGACTTCAAGACGGGCCAGTTCATCACCGTCTATTGGCCGCACAAACAGAAGTACAAGCGCGCTTACTCGCTCAGTTCCTGCGCTCTCGACCGCGGTTTTTTCGATGTGACGGTGAAGCGCGATGGCAAGATGGGGACGAGCATTGTCGATTGGTGCGATGCGGGCGACAAACTCTTCGTCATCCCGCCCGTGGGCAAGTTCCTGCCGGCTTTCGATCCGCCCGGCAAGCATCTCATCTGCATCGCTGGCGGCTCGGGCGTCACGCCTTTCCGCGGTTTCGTGCGCGAAGCCACGCGGCGTAATCTCGACACGCGCATCACGATTCTCTACACCGTGCGTACGACGAAAGACGTCATCTTCAACGAGGAGTTTCGCCAGTTGGAGAAGGAGAACCCGCGCGTCAAGTTCGAGGTCACCTGCACGCGGTTGGCGCCGGAAGATCCGTGGACCGGCCGCCGCGGGCGCATCACCGCCGAGTGGGTGAAGTCGTTCATCGGCGACGCCGCGAACACTGTTTTCTACGCCTGCGGCACGAATGAGTTGGTTGCTGCCACAGAGCATCTGGTGTTGGAGGAACTCAAGCTCGCGAAGGAACAGATGCGCACTGAGAAGTGGGGCTGAGCCCGCGCAATTCTTTGTGAGCGAGTAGGGATGCTCTCACGCATTCGGACTCGCCGTTCAACCGATGACACTCAAACGCACTCCACTTTATTCGGCTCACCAGAAACTCGGTGGGCGCCTCGTTGAATTCGGTGGCTGGGAGATGCCGGTGCAGTATGCCAGCATCATGGACGAGCATCTGGCCGTTCGCGCCGCCGCTGGGATTTTCGACATCTCGCACATGGGCGAAGTCTGGGTGACCGGTGCTGAAGCGGCGAACTTTCTCAACGCCACACTCACGAACAATGCTGCCAAACTCGGGCCCGGCCAGGCGCAATACTCGCTCCTTTGCAACGAGCGCGGCGGCGTGGTGGACGACCTTTATCTCTATTGCGTCGGCAAAGAAACGTTCCTGCTCATCATCAACGCCTCGCGCATCGAAGCCGACATGGAATGGCTGTGCGCGCGCCACGCCGCCTTCGCGAAACGCGACGCAGTGCTTATGAACAACGTCTCCGCCGAATACGGCGCCGTGGCCGTGCAAGGTCCGCGTGTCGCGGAATTCATCGACCAATGTTTCACAGGTAGCGGCACGATCAAAGTGACGTGCCCGACGCAGTTGCAGAAGAACGAGGTGGACATCTTCAGCTTTGCTGACCGCGATGTTTTCGTGGCCCGCACGGGTTACACCGGTGAAGACGGCTTTGAAATCGTGACGCCGGCGGACACCATCGAGGCCGCCTGGAATCGGCTGCTCGAGATTGGCCAACCGTTCGGCATCAAGCCGGCCGGACTCGGCGCGCGCGACACGCTCCGCACAGAAGCCTGCCTGCCGCTCTACGGCCACGAACTCGACGAGAACACGACGCCGATCGAGGCGGGGGTCGGTTTTTTCGTCGCCTTGGACAAAGGCGAGTTCATCGGCCGTGCCGTGCTGGCGGAGCAGAAGGCCAATGGTGTCGCGAGAAAATGTGTCGCCTTCAAGATGACCGACAAGTCTGCGCCGCCGCGGCCGCATTACCCGATTTGGAGCGTGGGGCCGGATGCAAAAAAGATTGGCGAAGCGGCCAGCGGCACGCAAAGTCCGTCACTGGGCATCGGCATCGGACTGGGTTATGTTCCGACGGAGTTCGCGCAACCCGAGACGCCGATTGAGATCGAGATCCGCGGCCGACGTTCGCCGGCCGTTGTTGTCCGCAAACCGATTTACAAAAAGAAAACCTGAGCAATCATGAGCACGCAGATTCCCGCTGATTTGAAATACGCCAAGAGCCACGAATGGTCCCGCATCACGGCGGACACCGCCATCGTGGGCATCACCGACCACGCGCAGCATGAGTTGACCGACATCGTGTTCGTCGAACTGCCCGCCGTCGGTCGGGTGGTGAAAGCCGGCGAAGCCTGCGCCGTCGTCGAGTCGGTGAAGACCGCCAGCGACATCTACGCGCCGCTTTCGGGTGAAGTCGTCGAGGTGAACAAGGCCGTGACTGACAATCCCGCGCTCGTGAACACCGATTCGTACGCCGCCGGTTGGTTCTTCAAGCTCAAGCTCGCTGCGCCCACTGAGTCCGCCCTGCTCCTTTCCCCTGACCAATACCGCCAGCAGATTGGCGGATGAACTCTCGATGAGCGCGCGGCGGATACTCCTTCTCCTCGCCGCATCCGCTCTCCATTTCACGCTTCACGCTGCGGACTTCGATCTCGTCGTGCGCGGCGGCCGTGTCGTTGACGGCTCCGGCAAACCGGCGATTGAAGCCGATGTTGCTGTCCATAATGGCCGAATCGTCGCGGTCGGCCGTGTGACGGCCAAAGGCAAAGTGGAGGTGGATGCGGGCGGATTGATTGTTGCGCCGGGATTCATTGATGTCCACACCCACGCGGAGGAAGTGGACGAGCAACCGCGCGCGGAGAACTTCGTGCGGATGGGCGTGACGACTCTCGTTCTCGGAAACTGCGGCTCGTCACGCCTCGATCTCGGAAAGTATTTCGCTGAACTGGCGCGCACGAACGTCTCCGTGAACGTCGCCAGCCTCATCGGACACGGCACGGTGCGGGGGGAAGTGATGGCTGGTTCGTTTCGCCGACCGCCGACCGCCGCCGAACTGGCGCGCATGAAAATGCTGATTGAGCAGGCGATGCGCGAGGGGGCGCTCGGGATTTCCACCGGCTTGATTTATCTGCCCGGCACATTCGCGACTGCGGAGGAGTTGATCGAGTTGACCAAGGTCGTCGGTGTTCACGGCGGCATTTACGCCAGTCATCTTCGCAGTGAAGGCGAGAAGGTTTTCGCAGCTGTGGACGAAGCGGCGCGCATCGGACGCGAAGCGCGCCTGCCGGTGCAGCTTTCGCATATCAAGGTTGCCGGCCGCGCCAACTGGGGGAAAGCGGCCGAACTGCTCACGCACATCCAACGACTCCGTGACGGCGGCGCAGTCATCACGCACGACCAGTATCTTTACACGGCGTCCAGCACGAGCCTCTCGCAGCTCATCCCAGACGCGGCGCGCGAAGGTGGCGTTGCGGCGTTTCAAAAACGTCTCGCCGCCGGGGAGCAGAAGTCCGCGATTCTCGCGCAGATGAAGGAGCGTCTGACGCGCAATGGCTACACGAACTGCGCTCACGTGGTCATCACCACATGCAAATCCGACAAAACGTTGGCGGGATTGAGCGTCGTCGAGGCCGCGCGGTTGCGGCGTAAATCCGAGACGTTGGACGCTCAACTCGAGTTGGTACTCGAGATTGAAACGAATGGCGGAGCGGGCGCGATTTTTCATGGAATGAGCGAGGAGGATCTGCGTGTGTTCCTCGCGGATCCGCGCACGATGTTTGCTTCGGACAGCGGCGTGCGGCAGTTCGGTGAAGGCGTGCCGCATCCGCGCGGCTACGGCAACAACGCTCGCGTGCTCGCGCGTTACGTGCGCGAATTGAAGCTGCTGACGTTGGAGGAATCCGTGCGGCGAATGACCGCGTTACCGGCGGCGACCTTTCAACTCAAGGGCCGCGGGCAAATCAAGGAAGGATTCGCGGCGGATTTGGTCGTGTTCGATCCGGAAAGGGTTCGAGATAATTCCACGTTCGAGAAACCGCACGCATACGCGACCGGCTTCCGCCACGTGTTTGTCAACGGCGTCGAGGTCGTCCGCGACGACGCGCACACGGGCGCGCGTTCAGGACAGGTGCTGCGCCGCGCGCCGCGATGATCACTTCTTCGGCGCGAGAAGCTCGATAGCTTTGTCGAGTTGCGGGTCCCGGTTGGCGATCCAATCCTCGGGCGTCTGCCAGATTTGCACGTCCGGTTTCTCGCCGTTGTTTTCCATGTTCGAACCATCCATCCGGTACACGCCGCTCTGAGGGATGCGCGCGCCGGTGCCGTCGGTGAGGCGAAAGGCGGCGGTCCAAATCACGTAGCCGGGCGTGGGCATGCCGACGATTTTGGCGAGGCCGCGCTGGCGCATCGCGTAAGGGAACATCTCGCCGTTGGAGTAACTGTGCTCGTTCATCAGCACGATGATCGGCTTCTCCCACGCGCGCGCAGGGGAGGGCTCCGGTTCGTCGTCGCGCGGGCGATAGATCCCGTGCTGCTTGCGTTCGAGCATATCGATGAGCGTGTCGGAGATGTTGCCGCCTTGGTTGAAACGGACGTCAATAATCATCGCCTGTTTACCGACGATGTATTCATAAGCCTCGCGCTCGAACTGCAGTTGGTTGCTGGTGGACATCGCAGAGATGTGCAGATAGCCGATCTTGCCGCCGCTCTTTTCCTCGACGCGCTTGCGCAAGTCGGCGATGCGGTTGCGGTAGTGGAGCGCTGTCCATTCATTCGGGTGCATCACCTTGTACACGACACGGCGCGCGCCTTCGGGCTTCGGTTCGCTGTTCACGAGGAACTCGAATTCGCGGTCGTGTTTGTCGTTGATGAAGCGGTAAAGATGTTCGTCGGTCACGACGGACTGCTTGTTGATGGCGAGGATGAACTCGCCCGGCTTGATCCGCGTTTTCTCAAACGAACCGGGCGCGCCTTCGGGAACGCTGGCGACCTTGATCCCGAGGCCGGTGTGGCGATAGTCGAACGTGAAGCCGAGATGCGGCGAGGTGACATCTGGTGCGCCATTCACGATGGGGGAGAGCTCCGAGTGGGAGCTTTCCAGTTCGCCGACCATCATTTGTAATAGAGTGGAGAATTCCTCATTCATCTCCACACCGTCGAGCAACGGTTCGTAACGCTGGCGAATCGCCGCCCAGTCGCGCCCGTGGAAATTGCCGTCGTAGAAATGGTGATGGAACGTCCGCCAGAACTGGACGAACGAGGCGCGCCGTTCGGCCGCGACATCGCGTTCGAACTCGGCGGTGAAGGTGACCTTTGTCGCCGCGCCGCCGACGGGCATCACGTACAGGTCGCCGGTCTGCACGAAGTTCATCCGCTTGCTGTCGCGCGAGAGGCGCAGGCCGGCCTTGCCGCTGCCGGTGGTGAGGCGCTTCGTCTCTTTGCCGTCATAACTCACCGACCAGATGTCGCCATCGGAGAGAAAATAGATGACGCCGTCGGAGGAGACGGTGAGGTCGCTCTGCGGGGCTTGCGCGGCGAACCGGCGGATGCGGCGCGAGATATCTTTGAAATCAATCTTCACCTCCACTGGCCCGCTGGGCTTCTCGAATTTCACGTCGGTGTCCTCGGTGCGGACGGCTTCGGGTGTGAGGGGCACGATGTAAAGCGCTTCGCCGTCGCGGTTGGAATTGAAGAGCAGATGCTTGCCGTCGGGCGTCCAAGTCGGCTGGCTGTGGAAGGCGTTCAGGCCGGTGACATTGACCGGTTCACCGCCGGCGGTCGGCATGATCCAAATGTTCACCGAACGGTTCTCGCCGCGCTTGGTGAAGGCAATCCACTTCATGTCCGGCGACCATTCGAAGTCCGCGCCGCCGGATCCGCGCGCGTGCGTGCCCGGCACGCGCACGAGGCGCTTCGGTTCGACAGGCGCGCCGTTGGTCACGGTGAGCGTGTAGAGGCCACCTTCCTTGCCCGCGACCCAGAATCCGAGTTGCTGGCCGTCGGGCGAGAGTTTCACGCGCGTCACATCCTCGTCGCGATTCCAGAGCGGACGGACGGCGAGCGACGCGAGATCCATCTCGTAGATGCGTGTGTTGAACTGGCGATCCGAAGTGAAGAAGAGTCGCCGTCCATCGGGCGACCAAGTGAAATCCGAGTCGTCGCCGACCCATGTGGTGAGGCGTCGGGCGAAGTTCGCCGAGCGACCCGCCACGCCTTTGGGCTTCTCGACGGGAATCATCCAAAGCTCGCCGCGCAGGCCGAAGGCGAAGAACCGGCCATCGGGCGAAAGCTCGGCTTCAGTCACGCCGGTGGAAAGCAACTCGCGTCGCTGCGTGGTCTGCTTGTCATCGGCCGCGACGTACAGGATGAGTTTCTGTGGCTTGCTCGCGCCGCGCCGGAGCAGCCAGAGATTCTGATCGTGTTCGAAAGCGATGTCGCCGGTCTTCGCTGCCACGGTCGGATAACGCACCGCGCCGTTAGTGAACGTGGTGAGTTGCTTCGCTTTGCCATCCAGATCGAGCGTCCAGAGGTTTGGCGCACGCAGGCCGTTGTCGGTGAATTTCGGAATCGTCTCGTCAATCTTGCCAACGCTCGGCGTCGATTCGCCGACGGTCACGGTGAGCAGAGTTTTATCGTCGAGGAAGCGCGTCCAGAGATGTTGGCGTCCCGATTTCGTGAGCGGCCGACTTTTGCCGTTCGCTGTGTCGAGTAGATAGACCTGTGCGGCGGCCGAACCGGTGTAGCGCGGGCGATACCACGGGAAACCGTAGCGTCCGTACACGACCGTTTTGCCGTCGGGTGAATAGTTCGGGTAGTTCAGCGATGCGTAATCTTCGCACAGTTGCTCGTTGCGCAGCGTGGCGATGTCCACCGTGAAGATGGCGTAGTTCGGCGAATCGCGTCGTCCGGAGAAAATGAGTTTCTTGCCATCGGGACTCCAGCCGTAGGCGGTTTCCACGCCGCCGTGCGAAGTGATTCTGCGCGGCTTGCCGCCATCGGTGGGGATGATGTGAATGTCGGGATTGCCGGTGCGTTTGCTGGTGAAAGCGATCCACTTGCCGTCGGGCGAGAAGAGAGGATTGGAATCCATCTCCACGTGCTGCGTGAGCGGCACGGCACGGCCGCCGGCGCTCGGAGCGGTCCAGAGATCGCCGCGATAGACGAAGGCGAGCTGCTTGCCGTCCGGACTGAGGGCGGGCTGGCGAGCGCCGATGACCGGCTGCGGTTCCGGCGGGGTGAGCTGCGCGAGGAGCGATGTCGTCGCGGCGAGAAATAGAAAAAGAGGAGCGAAGGCTTTCGTCATAAGAATGATTTAGTGCAAATGTTTCTAGCTGCTGAGTGAGGGACTGGCAAAAGATTTAATCGTTTTTTGGCGCGCCCCAAAAACGCTGACGGCACCAAAGCGCGAAGTCATCAAAGAACGAGTAGGCGACGGGAGTCATCAGCAACGTCAGCAATAGGCAGAGGCTTTGGCCTCCCACCACCACGACGGCCACGGCGCGGCGTTCTTCTGCACCGGGCCCGGTGCCAAGCGCGAGCGGAAGCATTCCAGCCACAAGCGCCAGCGTAGTCATCAAAATGGGGCGCAGACGGTCACGGTTCGCTTGCAGGATGGCATCGGCCCGCGCCATGCCTTTCGCGCGGAGCTGGTTCATGTGGTCGATTTGGAGAATGGCGTTTTTCTTCACCACTCCGAAGAGCACGAGCAAGCCGAGGGCGGAATAAAGATTGAGTGTGTTGCCCGTTGCCCAAAGCGAGAGCAGGGCGAACGGGAGCGAGAGCGGGAGCGAGAGCAGGATGGTGAAGGGGTGGACGAGACTCTCGTATTGCGCGGCGAGAATCATATACATGAACACGACGGAGAGAGCGAAAGCCCAGATGAATTCGTTGAAGGTACGCTCGAGATCTTTGCCGCGGCCGGCGACGCGTGTGGTGTAACCGGCCGGCAGGTTTAGTTCGTCCGCAGCTTTCTGCAACGCCGCGATACGATCCGCGAGCGCGTAACCAGGTGCCACCGCGCCGCGCAAACTCACCTGCCGCTGTCGATCAAGGCGGTCGATGCGCGCCGCAGTGAGGGCAGGCGTGAGCTTCACGAGATTGTCGAGGCGCACGAGGCCGCCGTGCCGCGTGGGTATGTAGAGGCGGAGGATCGATTCTGGATCGCGCCGGTCGGCTTCCTCGAGTCGGAGCTGCACGTCATAATCTTCGCTCGTCAGGTTGTCGTGAAAGCGTGTCACGCGCATCTCGCCGCCGACCATGATTCGCAGCGCAGAGGCGAGATCTTCCGCATCCACGTCCAATGCTGCGGCGCGGTCTCGGTCGATCTCGACGCGCAGCTCGGGCTTGTCGAACTTGAG
>Ga0049085_10000369_pt1 | contig 17980 bp, 15 predicted proteins | sample GreLakmeSU08MSRF_FD_66721 | JGI IMG/M metagenome (GOLD analysis project Ga0049085, IMG submission 66721) | Freshwater lentic microbial communities from great Laurentian Lakes, MI, USA - Great Lakes metaG SU08MSRF | ecosystem: Environmental > Aquatic > Freshwater > Lake | place: Great Lakes... | reverse complement strand
TGCCGACCACCTGATCGGCCGCCGCATCGACCAGCTGTCTGCGGGCGAGCGTCAACGCGTGGCCCTTGCCGCCGTGCTCGCGCCCGAGCCCTCCGTGCTGCTGCTCGACGAGCCGACGGCACAGCTCGATGACGACACGGCCTGCGAGCTCGTTGGCGAGCTGCGCCGCCTCGCCGACCTCGGCCTCGCGATCGTGATCGCCGAGCACCGCCACGATCGCGTCGGCCATCTGACCGATCGCGTGATCGGTCTGCGACATGGTTCTCTCGTATCGCCGAAGGCGACGGTTCCGCTGACGCCTTTGATGTCAACGCCCGCTTCGACGGGACCCCCGCTCGTGACGCTCGACAACCTCACCGCGCAGCGCGGCGACCGCATCGTCGTCCGCCACGCCACCGCCTCTCTGCAGCCGGGGCAGGTAGCGGCCCTGCTCGGCGCCAACGGTGGTGGCAAGAGCACGCTGCTCCGCACGCTCGCTGGGCTCGAGCCAACTCCTAGCGGTCGCCTGGTCATCGACGGCCGCGATCTGACTCCAGCGGGCGCCGAGTCGCGCGTGCCGCTTGTCGCCTTCGTGCCCCAAGACCCGGGCCGCACGCTGCTCTGCGACACCGTGCGCGACGAGGTCCTGCTCGGGCCACGCACGCTCGGGTGCGACCTGGCTGTCGCCGAGCAGATGCTTGCTGCTCTCGACCTTGTCCACCTCGCGGATCATAATCCGCGGGATTGCTCTGTCGGTGAGCGAGAGCGGGTCGCCATTGCGGCGGCCTTCGCGCTCTCTCCCCAGCTGCTCCTGCTGGATGAGCCCACGCGTGGGATGGACCTCGCGCATCGCGCCACGCTGGTGCGGCTCGTGCGCGAGCACGCGGCACGAGGTGGCTGTGCAATCGTCGCCACCCACGACCTCGACCTCGCTCGCGCCTGCGCAGATTGCCGCTGGCTGCTCGTGGATGGCCAGCTTGAGACGGCCGGGGAGACGCCATGAGCATCAGTGCCATCGTCTCCCTCGGCGGACTGCTCGTACTGCTGCTCGGGCTGGTCTTCTACGAGCGCGGTCGTGGTGGTGCACGCGAACTAGGGCTCGTGGCCGTGTTGATTGCCGCAGCGACGGCTGGTCGCATTGCCTTCGCAGCAATCCCCAGCGCCCAGCCGGTGACGGCGATCGCAATCGTGGCCGGTGTTGCGCTCGGCCCCCGTGCCGGAGCAGCGGTTGGCGCTGGCGCGGCGCTCCTCTCGAACACGTTTCTTGGTCAGGGCCCGTGGACGCCTTGGCAGATGCTGTTTTGGGGCCTAGCCGGAGCCAGTGGCGGCTTGCTCGCGCCCGCCCTGCGCCGCAGCCGCTGGGCACTGATGCTGCTCGGGGCGATCTGGGGGCTCGTCTTCGGTGCGGGCATGGACATCTGGCAGCTAGCCTCGTTTGGACCCGCACTGACGTTGTCTGCATTCATCGCCGTCCACGCCCGAGCAGTACCGTTTGACATCGTGCACGCCACAACCAACGTGATCCTGCTCGGCGTCGCCGGCCTCCCCCTGATCGGGCTCTTGGAACGCAGCGCCCAACGCGTGCGCGGGCGCTGGCTCAGTCCAGAGGAGGCTAACCGTTGATTCGCGCGCTCGTGATTGCCCTCGTCGGCCTGATGGCCCTAGGCGCCTCTGCCTCGGCCGCAAACCTCTCGAGCACAGGCGCATTCTTGGCAAAGAGCCTCGATGCCAATGGTTGCGCGCGCGAAGCGGGCGGCGTCCCCAGCGTTCAGCTGACCTCCTGGGTCACCCTCGGGCTCGTCGCCAGTGGCCGCTCCAGTGGGGCAGCAGCATCCTGCATCGAGCGGCACTCCAGGGCCCTCACCACCACCACCGACATCGAGCTCGCCGTCCTTGCTCTTGCTGCTGCCGGGCGCAATCCGGGCAATGCCGGCGGCCGTAATCTCGTTCAGGCTATTCAGGGTTCGCTCAAGAATGGTCGGATTGGCACCCTTGTCGCCTCCAACCAGTTTGGGATTCTTGCCCTCAGGGGCGCCGGCGCGACGATCCCCGCCGCTGCCAAGCGCACGCTGCTCGCAGACCAGAATCGCGACGGCAGCTGGCCCGTCTCGCGCGGTGGCGATGGTGATTCGAATTTGACGGCCTCAGGCATCATGGCTGCGGTCGCAGCCGGCATAGCGCCAAACAGCACCGTGATCGTGCGCGCCGTAGCGTCCCTCAAGCGGTTTCGTAGCCAAGGCGGCTACGCGCTGACCGTTGGCTCGCCACCGGATGCGCAATCGACGGCCTGGATCCTGCAAGGGCTGGCCGCCGCTGGTAAGAGCGATCCTGCCGCCGAGGCGTATCTCGCCTCGCTGCAACGGTCGAACGGTACCTTCGCCTACCAGCGTGGGCTCGCCATTACGCCCGTCTGGGTGACGGCCCAGGCAGCGCTCGGGCTTACACGCCGGCCATTTCCACTACGACCCTGATTTCAAGGCGGATGTCACAAAGGGGTCAGACCCCTTTGTGACATCTTCCCGATCCAGTCGCCAGGGACATTTGATCGATGTCACATAGGGGTCTGACCCCTTTGTGACATTCGCCTAGAAGTCTTGGTTGGTCGGCTCGTCGGCCACGCCCCACACGCCCATCGCGCGGAACTTGGCGCGGCGCATTGCGCGGCGCTGGGCCGGTGGGATCGCCTCGGCCTCGGCCAGCGATTGCCGCAACGCCGTGTCGAGCAGGCGCGCAGAGGCATCGAGATCGGCATGGGCGCCACCACTAGGTTCGTCGACGATCGTGTCGATCACACCGAGATCGAGGCAGGCACGAGCCGTCGGGCGAAACGCGAAGGCCGCCTTCTTGGCCTGGCCGGCATCCTTCCAGAGAATCGCGGCACAGCCCTCGGGCGAAATCACCGAGTAGATCGCGTTCTCCTGCATCTGCACGCGATCGGCCACCGCAATCGCCAGGGCACCACCCGAGCCACCCTCGCCGATCACCGTTGCCACAATCGGAACGCTGGCCTGACAGAACGCGAGCACGGAGCGGGCGATCATCCCGGCCTGCCCACGCTCCTCGGCCTTGACGCCAGGATAGGCACCCGGCGTGTCGACGAACGTCAGGATCGGATAGCCAAAGCGCTCGGCCAGCTCGACAGCACGAATCGCCTTGCGATACCCCTCAGGGTGCGGCATGCCAAACATGCGCCGCGTGCGCTCGGCCAGATCGCGGCCCTTCTGATGCCCGATCGCCACCACCGTCTGGCCGTGGTACCGCGCCAGCATTGTGATCAGCGCCTCGTCATCGGAGAAGGCGCGATCGCCACGCAGCTCGAAGGCGTCGCTAAACAGCCGCTCGACGTAATCGAGCGTGTACGGGCGGTCCGGATGGCGCGCGAGCTGGACCGCATCCCAAATCTGCGACTCCTCCGCACGTGCCTCGAAGCGCTTCCGCAGGCGGCGAACTTCGTCGGAGACCCTAACCACGCTTTCGCCCCAGTCCAAACATGCCAAGCACGCGATCGACGGGGTTCTCATCCGAACCCGTCTGCGGGAGTGGCTCGTTGTCGCCCGTCGGCTCGTCCTCGGCAGGCGAGAACAGCACCAGCAGCTTGGCCAGCTCGCCACGCAACTCGCGGCGCGGCACGACCGCATCCAATTGGCCGAGGCGGAGGTTCGACTCGGAACGACCAAAATCGGGAGCGGTCTTCTCGCCCGTCGTCTGCTCGACCACGCGCGGGCCAGCGAACGACAGCAGTGCACCAGGCTCCGCAACCACCACGTCGCCGAGCGACGCGAACGACGCAATCACACCGCCGGTCGTCGGGTGGGCCAGCACCGAGATATACGGCACGCCAATCTCCCGCAAGCTGTCAACCGCACCGACCGTCTTGGCCATCTGCATCAACGCGAGAATGTTCTCCTGCATGCGTGCACCACCCGAGGCCGTGACGCTGATCAACGGGATGCGGCGAGCCACGGCGAGGTCGGCAGCGAGGCAGAAACGCTCGCCCATCACGCTCCCCATCGAGCCGCCCATAAAGGCAAAGTCCATCACGGCAACGGCAGCAGGGCGCCCAACAATCTTGCCGCTACCCGCCACCAAAGAGTCGCCGAGCCCCGTTGCCAGCTCGGCATCGAGGAGACGATCGGTGTACGGCTTGAGGTCGACGAAGGCGAGGGGGTCAGCCGCACGCAGCTCGCTGCCAATTTCGACAAACGAGCCGGGGTCGAGCATCTGCTCGATGCGCTCCATCGCGCCAACGGCAAAGTGATGTCCACACTGGGCACAGACGCGCAGGGAATGACGCAACTCGTCGTCCCGAAAATGGGACCGGCAGCTAGGACAGGTATTCGGATGGCGGCGGCCGCCACCCTCATCGCCCGCGGTCCGCTCGACGTTGACCTCGATCGGCGTCACAGGTCGCGCTGCTCCTTGAATCGCTCGATCACGAGCGAGGCGTTGTGGCCGCCGAAACCAAAGCCGTTCGACAGCGCGATATCGGTCGTCTGCTCGCGCATCACATTCGGAACATAATCCAGATCGCAGTTCGGGTCGGCGTGGTGCAGATTGATCGTCGGCGGCAGGTACCCACCCTGGATCGCTAGGACGCAGATCGCAGCCTCGGTCGCACCCGTCGCGCCAAGTAGATGACCCGTCATCGACTTCGTCGACGAGACGGGGATCTCGGACGCACGCTCACCAAAGACTTTCTTGAGCACGCGCGTCTCGGCGGCGTCGCCAACCGGTGTCGACGTGCCATGGGCGTTGATGTACTGAATGTCATCGATCGTCCGGCCCGCATCGGCGATCGCGTTGCGCAGAGCACGGGCTGGGTTCTCGCCCGTCGGATCTGGCTCGGTGACGTTGTGGGCGTCGGACGACAGGCCGTAGCCCGTCACCTCGGCCAAGATCGTGGCGCCGCGGCTCAAGGCGTGCTCGAGCTCCTCCAGCACCAAGACCGTCGAACCCTCGCCCAGCACGATGCCATCGCGCGTTGCGTCGAACGGGCGACTCGCGCCCTCGGGATCGTCGTTGCGCGTCGAGCAGGCGCGGATGCCGTGGAAACCACCGACACCAACGGGCGTCAAGCCACACTCAGAGCCGCCAGCCAACATCGCGTCGGCCATCCCCGCGCGGATGTACATCACCGCGTCGCCAATCGCCATCGAAGACGCTGCACAGGCCGTGCTCGAGGCAGCCAAAGGCCCGCGCGTGCCGAACTCCATCGAAACGTAGCCAGCCGCCATGTTCGGAATGATGCCCGGCGTCCAAAAGGGCGAAAAGCGCCCAATGCCTCGCTCGAGGTAGTGCTCGTGGGCAGCCTGCTGCATGTCCATGCCGCCAATGCCACTCGCGATCGAAGCGCCAATCCGATCGCCCTCGGTTGGGATGTCGAGCCCCGAACTCTCAACGGCCTCGCGCGCCGCACCCACAGCAAGATGGATGTAGCGACTCGTACGTCGCGCGGCCTTGCGCTCCATCACGGTCTCGGGATCGAAGCCCTTCACCTCGCACCCAATCTTGACCGGGCTCTCCGAGACATCGAACGACGTAATCGGCCCACCACCTGGCTTACCCACGCGCAGCGCGGCATCGAACTCGGCGATGCTGTTGCCAATCGGGTTGACAGTCCCCATACCGGTGATGACCACGCGTCGCATCGAACTACATCCCCAGCCCGCCGTCGACCGACAGGATCGCGCCCGTCACGAAGGCCGCGTCGTCGGACAACAAGAAGCGCACGATGTTGGCGATGTCTTCGGGCTCACCCAGGCGACCAAGCGGTGTCTGCGCGAGCAAAATACCGCGGATCTCATCGTTGAGCACGTCGGTCAATTCGGTCGAAATGTAGCCCGGCGCGACGCAGTTGACGCGAATGCCACGCGAGCCAACCTCTTTCGCGAGCGCCTTCGTCAGCGCAATCACGCCACCCTTCGAAGCCGCGTAGTTCGTCTGCCCCAGGTTGCCGTGGAGGCCAACGACGCTCGACATCGTGACGATGCTGCCGCGCTTCTTACGCAGCATCTTGCGCGACGCAGCGCGCGCGACGTGGAAGGTGCCACCGAGGTTAACGTCGATTACGCGATCCCAATCCTCGGGCGTAATGCGCGAGATGAGGTTGTCGCGGGTAATACCCGCGTTCGCGACCAGATTCCAAAGGTCGTCGCCGAAGGCCTCTTCGGTCGCGTCGACCATCGCACCAGCGGCCTCGGGGTCGCTGACGTCGCCATGGATGGCAACCGCCTCGCCTCCCGCTGCCGTAATCGCAGCGACGACAGCGTCGGCAGCCTCGCGATTAGCGGTGTAGTTGACGCCCACCTTGGCGCCGGCGGCAGCCAATTGCTGCGAAATCGCGGCGCCAATGCCACGCGACCCACCCGTGACGAGCGTTACGCGTCCTTCAAGCGGTCGTTCAGCCATGGGGGAGCACCTCCTGTGCCTTGGCGAGCCCTTCGGGATCACCGATCGTAACTGTCGTACAACTCCGGTCAATGCGTCGAATCAGACCGGCGAGCACTCCGCCCGGGCCCACCTCGATGAACTCGGTGACACCCTGGCTGGCAAGCGACTGCACCGCCTGCGTGAAGCGTACCGGGGCTCCGAGTTGCGCCGTGAGGATCTCGACAATTGCCGACTCGTCCTCATCCTGGCAGGTGACCGTCGAAAAGAACTTGCTGGTCGGGGCCTGGAACGTCGTCGCCTCGAGCGCGGGCCGTAGATCGTCCGCTGCTGCGGCGGTCAGCGGCGAGTGGAACGCACCCGACACCGCTAGCTTGAGCGCGCGTCGCGCGCCGGCCTCAGTCGCAGCCTCGATGAAGGCGTCGACTGCCTCGTGCTCGCCCGACACCACCACCTGTCCCGGGCAGTTGTAGTTCGCAACCCAGACCCCGTCGATGCCATCGCAAAGCGCTTCGACCTGGGCATCCTCGAGGCCGATCACTGCGGCCATTGCGCCTGGCGTCCGCACGGCAGCAGCGGCCGTCGCCACGCCACGCGCCTGCGTCAGTCGAATCGCATCGCCCACGCTGAGAATGCCCGAGGCGACCAGCGCCGCATACTCGCCGGCCGAGTGCCCGATCGAGACGTCTGCAGAAATCCCGGCCTCGCGAACCGCCGCCAAGCAGGCGAGCGAAGCGGTCGTCAGTGCGGGCTGCGTGATCTCGGTCTGATCGAGCAACTCCTTCGGCCCGCTGCGACAGAGCTCGAGCAGGTCCGAGCCGTACGCCGCAGAGGCCTCAGCAAAGACCGCAGCGGCGGCCGGCGACGCATCAGCGAAGGCGACGCCCATGCCAACAGCCTGCGAGCCCTGTCCTGGAAAGCAAAAAGCGGTTTTCATGCGGGTTCTCCCATCCAACGAATCAGGCACGTGCCCCAGGCGAGGCCGCCGCCGAGTCCCATCATTAGCAGGCGTTGGCCCGGCTGCAAGCGGCCGGTGCGCCACGCGTAGTCGAGGCAGAGCGGAATCGACGCCGACGACGTATTGCCATAGCGATCGAGGGTAATCACGACGCGCTCGCTCGGAAACTTGAGGCGCGCCACTCCACTCTCGATGATGCGTAAGTTCGCCTGGTGCGGGACGAAAAGGTCGACGTCGTCTTGGGTCCAGCCGCCCGCCTCAAGCACGCGCCGCGTCGAGTCGACAATTGCCTGTGTGGCAAAGCGATAGACGACGCTGCCGTTCATGCGGATGTTGCGGTCGACCGGCTCGCCGTTGCGCGAGGTGAGATCGCCGACCAGGTCGCCGCCCTTCGAACCGTCGACGCCGAGCTCGACGACGACATGCTCTTTCGTCGGAGCCGCGCCCGCACGAACAATGATCGCGCCCGCGCCATCGCCAAACAAGATGCACGTGCCGCGGTCGTCCCAGTCGGTGATGCCCGACAGCACCTCGCTGCCGATCACCATCACCGTGGTCGCTAGACCGGCGTGGATCTGCGCGACTGCGTGCCCCAAGGCGTAGGCAAAGCCTGCACAGGCCGCAAGCATGTCGACAGCGCCCGCGCTGTGGGCGCCGATATCGTCGGCGACGAGCGCAGAAATCGAAGGAAACGAGCGCTCGGGCGAGGCCGTTGCCGTCAGGATCAAATCGATCTCGGCGGGCGCGATATCCGCACGCTCGAGCGCCTGCCGCGCAGCGATGATCGCCAACGAGGTGACCGTCTGCCCTTCGGCGGCAATGCGACGCTCGCGAATGCCGGTGCGCTCTTGGATCCAGGCGTCGTCCGTCTCGACGCGCTGAGAGATCTCATCGTTCGTCACTACACGGTCGGGAATCGCTGCCCCGACGGAGATGATTGCCAGATCCGATTCGACCGCTGCGATCACGCGGGCGGCTCCGACAAGAGTCCGAAGGTCAGAACGCCCTCAACAGCTGGCTCGTCGCCGACGGTGACGGTCGCGCGGACACGACCAATCCGGCCACGCAGACGATCCACGTCGATCACCATGTCGAGCACGTCGCCCGGGCGCACGATACGGCGAAAGCGGACGTCATCGATACCTGCAAAGACGCCAAACTTGCCCTGATGATCGGGGTGCGTCAACGCACAGATCGCGGCCACTTGAGCGGAGGCCTCAACCATCACCACACCAGGCACGATCGGATTGCCCGGAAAGTGGCCTTGGAGAAACCACTCATCGCCCGTGATTATCCAGCGACCATGGGCGCGGACACCCGGCTCGAGCTCAACGATTTCATCCACGAAGAGAAACGGGTCGCGATGCGGAATGATCGCCTGAATGGCGTCTCGATCAAGGGCGGTCATCTCCGCCTCCAGAGGTCGGTGTGCGCGTAGGGGCGGTCACGGGGGTATCGTAGCCGCGTGGACACCTCCGCCTCGCAACGAGCGACACCCCGCAACGTCATTACGCGCGCGAGTTGCCCGTCGACACAAGACATCGTGCGCGATGAGGCGCTTGCTGGTGCCCCTGCGGGGACGATCTGTGTAACGGATCATCAGACCGCTGGTCGCGGCCGGCGCGGCCGCACCTGGAGCGATCCACCAGGCAAGGCCTTGATGTTTTCGTATCTGGCACGCCCCACCCGCGCACTCACCGAGCTGAGCAGCCTGTCGCTCGTCGTCGGCATCGCCGTTGCCGAGTCGCTCCCTCTCCCCACGCAACTGCGTTGGCCAAACGATCTGGTGGTGGCCGGTGGCAAGGTGGCTGGCATCCTCGTCGAACTCGTCACGCCCGCGACTGGACCGCCCTTCGCAATCATCGGCATCGGCATCAACGCAAACCTGACACGCGACGAATTGCCGCCGACCGATCGCCTGCCGGCAACGTCGCTCCTCGTCGAAGGTGGCGTGGAAATCGACCGCATCGCTCTGCTCGAATCGCTTGCCGACCGACTCGACGCCGCCCTCGCCCTCTTCGATCGCGAGGGTCTGCCTGCATTTCTCGCCCGCTACGCCGCGCTCGACGGCCTCGTCGGCCACGCGCTGACCCTACGACTGCCCGACGGCGAGCTCGCAGGCACTGCGGCCGGCATCGACTCCTCGGGCTGTCTCGTTTTGACACTCGCCGACGGCTCGACGCAGAGCTTCGCGGCAGGCGAAGTCGAACGCGTCCTCGACTAGCAATGCCTCAGAGGCGACACTTTGGGCCCGGGCCCAGAATGTCGCTACGACAGATGTTCGCGCTGATGTCGCAGGAATGAAGCGGGTTGGCGGCAGGCGACACTTTGGGCCCGGGCCCAGAATGTCGCCTCGCAACGCTGCTAGAGTCGCGCCAGCCCGATCGGAGGTCGTAGAGATGAAGGTTGTTCCCACCCGCGTCGACTCAATCACGCTCGCTGTCCGAGATTTTCCTGCGTCTGTCGCGTTCTACGAAGATGTCTTTGGCTTCGTGAAACAGAGCCAAAACGAGATCCTTGCGCGTTTTGTACTCGACAATCTCAAGCTCGACCTGATCCAAGCCGAAATCCTCGAAAGCGAGACGGGCGTGGCGGCCTTTCCTGCCATGCCTGGGCCGATCACGATCGCGATCGCGATGCCCGAGGCTGGCGACGTTGATGCGTGTCAAGTCCGGGCAGAGGCCGCCGGCGTACGTGTCCTCGCGCCGGCAGAAGACAAGCCTTCCGGTCCACGCATCCTCTTTCTCTGCGACCCCGACGGCCACATCTGGGAGGTCGGCCACTTTCCGCCCGACACCTGGACAGCAGACTGATTTTTAGACTGCGCTTCGGACTGACACCTCAGCACTGAAGCGGGTTGGCGGTAGGCGACACTTTGGGCCCGGGCCCAGAATGTCGCCTACGAGGCGTTGACGGTGAAGGTCACCGAACGCTCGGACTTGACGCCATTGCCCGGTGGGAAGTAGTCGAAGACGATCTCAGCGGGGCCTGGAGTGTTGATCGCGATGACCCACTGCTCGTGCGTGCCAACACCGACCGCACCGTCGCTCTCCGTCTCGAGAATCTCATCCGACAATTGCATGTACTCGAGCGGGAAGTACGGCACCCACGTGTAGCCCGTGCTCGGATTGATCGGCAACTGGATCGTGACCGAATCGCCCGTGGCCACATCGATCGTTGTGTTGTCTTCGGTGTAGATCGTGTTGCCGTCCGCCGTGGTCGAGGCAGACGTTGTCGCCTCCGCCGTGGCGGTGACCGTTTCGGTCGCCGTGGCGGTCTCCGTGACGGTTGCCGTTGCCGTCGTCGTCGACGAACTGCCACCACAGGCGGCAATCAGACCCGCGGCAACGAGCACGAGGGCACCAGCAGCGAGGATCCGCAGGCGTGTATTCATAATGTCCTCACTCTAACGCCGGTGCCTTCGCACCAGCCAAAGAGTGCGACGGCTACTCGTCGTCCGCGTCGTCGTCATCCGCAGTGTCAGCGCCGTCGTCATCCGCAGTGTCAGCGCCGTCGTCGTCCGCAATGTCCGCGTCGTCGTCCGCGGTATCCGCGTCGTCTTCTTCGACCGGCTCGACGGTGTCATCGTCGGCGAGCTCGTCTGGGTCGGCAACGTTGACGGCGTCCGCCAGGACGATGGTCTCCGTCGCAGCGGCCGTGCCTTCTGGCACCTCTACGCCGTCCACGTCGTCGAGCTCTTCAACCGCATCGTCTGCCGGCACAATCGCGCAGGACGAGACACGATCCTCTTCGCCGCGGATGCGCTGAACACGAACGCCGGACGTCGAGCGGCCCATCGAACGAACTTCGCCGACGGCCATGCGCGTGACGATGCCGCTGGCCGTCGTGACGATCAGGTCTTCCTCGCCCGTCACGCAATGTGCCGCGACGAGCGGGCCACGATCGGCCTCGGCCTTGGCGGCAATCGTGCGAACACCCTTGGCACCACGACCGGTCTCGCGGTACTCGGAGATCGGCGAGCGCTTGCCGTAGCCGCCCTCGGTGATGACGAGCACGTCGTCGCCCTCCTGAGGCACGCGCAGTGCGATGACTTCGTCGTTGCCGGTCAGACGCATGCCGATCAGGCCCGAGGCGGAGCGACCCATCGAGCGCACCCTCTCCTCGGAGAAGAGCGCAGCCTGGCCAGACTTCGAGACCATCAAGATGCGATCTTGGCCATTGGTGAGGCGCACATCGACCAACTCGTCGCCCTCGCGAAGGTTGATCGCGATGATGCCGTCGGCCTTGAGAATCGTGTTGTACGCGAGGAACTCGGTCTTCTTGACGATGCCCTTGCGGGTACCAAAGACGAGGTACTTGCCCTCCGTGTAGTCGCGCGTCGTGAAGGCCGCCATCACGCGCTCGCCCTCACGGAGGGGCAACACGTTGACGAGGGCTCGGCCCTTGGAGTCGCGTGTGCCGATCGGCAACGTGTAGGCCTTGGCGCGGTAGACCTTGCCGAACGACGTGAAGAACAGCACGTAGTCGTGGGTCGACGCAGTGATCAGGTGCTCGATCCAGTCGTCCTCCTTGGTCTGCATGCCGCGCACGCCCACGCCACCACGGCGCTGTGCGCGATACGTGTCGACCGGCAGGCGCTTGATGTAGCCGCCGTTGGTGATGGTGATGACCATCTCCTCGTCGGCGATCAGCTCTTCCATGTCGATCTCGCCCTCGACCGCGCTGATCGAGGTGCGGCGATCGTCGGCAAACTCGGCCTGGATCGCCTCGAGCTCTTCGATGATCACCTGCGAGACGCGGCTCTCGTCGGCGAGAATGCTGCGCAGCTCGGCGATTTTGGTCGTCAATTCGGCGTGCTCAGCTCGAATCGCGTCCTGCTCGAGGCCCGTGAGACGACCGAGGCGGAGGTCGACAATCGCCTGCGCCTGGACTTCGGACATGCCGAACTCGGTCTGGAGGTTCTGGCGCGCCTGCTCGGGATCCTTCGAGTTGCGGATCAACTTGATGATCGCGTCGAGGTTGGTCAGGGCGATCAGGTAGCCGTCAAGGATGTGACAGCGACGCTCGGCTCGATCGAGCTGGAACTTCGTGCGGCGTACGATGACGTCGCGCTGATGCGCGATGTAGTGGCGCAGCATGTCGTGAACGCCGAGCGTGCGTGGCACGCCGTCGACGAGCGACACCATGTTGGCGCCGAAGGTGACCTGCAGTTGCGTGTGCTTGTAAAGCTTGTTGAGGACGACCGTGGCGATCGCGTCCTTCTTCAGCTCGATCACGATGCGCATGCCCTCGTCGGACGAGTGGTCCTTGACGTCCGAGATCTCGGGCATCACCTTCTCGACTGCGAGCTCGGCAATCTTGGCGATGACGCCGTCGTCGCCGCCCTTCTTGACCGTAAACGGCAGCTGCGTAACGACAATCGCGCTCTTGCCGCTCGGCAGGTCTTCGATATCGGTCGTGGCGCGGAGGCGAATCTTCCCGCGGCCCGTCGCGTACGCGGCGCGAATGCCCGCGTGGCCCATGATCACACCGCCGGTCGGGAAGTCCGGACCGGGCATGATCTGCATCAGTTCTTCGAGCGAGATCTCCGGGTTGCGGATCATCGCGATCGTGGCGTTGACGGCCTCGCCGAGGTTGTGCGGCGGAATGTTCGTCGCCATGCCGACGGCGATGCCCGACGAGCCGTTGACGAGCAGGTTTGGATACCTCGCGGGCAGAACCAGCGGCTGCTCACGCGAGCCGTCGTAGTTGGGCCCGAAATCGACGGTGTTGGCGTCGATATCGCGGAGCATCAGCGTCGCGACACGGGACAGGCGGCACTCGGTGTAGCGCATGGCGGCGGCAGAGAAGCCGTCGACGTTGCCGAAGTTACCCTGACCATCGACCAAGATGGCGCGCGATGAGAACGGCTGCGCCATGCGGACGAGCGTGTCGTAGATCGCCTGGTCGCCGTGCGGATGGTACGTGCCCATCGTCTCGCCCACGACCTTGGCGCACTTGACGTGCGGGCGGTTGGGCTGCAGGCCCAGTTCGTCCATCGCGTAGAGCACGCGTCGGTGCACTGGTTTGAGGCCGTCGCGCACATCGGGCAGCGCGCGTCCGACAATTACGCTCATCGCGTAATCGAGATACGACGTGCGCATCTCGTCGGCTAGTTCGCGCGGTTCGGAGCCGCCGTACGGCTCCTCGACAGGTGCTTCTGGCTCAGACATCTATTCCCTGTGCGTCGCGGGCGTGCGATTCGATGAAGGCACGACGGTCTTCGACCTGGTCGCCCATCAAGGTGACAAACATGGCGTCGGCTTCGGCCGCGCTTTCCATCGTGACCTGCAGCAGCGTCCGCGTCTGTGGTGCCATTGCGGTGTCGCGCAGCTGGTCGGCGTTCATCTCGCCGAGGCCCTTAAAGCGGCTGATTTCGATGCCGTCCTTGCAGCAGTCGAAGATCGCCTCACGAAGAGCGGCATGGCCAACCGCCTCGATCTCCTTGCGGCCCTGAGTGACCAGGAACGGCCCCGGGCCGACGAGCTCGAGCAGGCGCTTGTGGCTGCGGCGCAGACCCTCGTACGCGGCTCCCGTAAAGAGGTTGAGTGGCAGCGGAATCGTCTCGACGGCACCCGTGTGGCGTTCGGTGCGTCGCAGCATGATCGAGCCGTCAGTTTCGGTGCTGGTGACCTCGACCGTGACGAACTCGTCGTCGGCACCGCCCTTGGCGAACCATTCGCTGATCGCTTCCGGCTCGACATTCGCCTCGAGCAGGCTCGGGTGCTTCGCCAGCTCGGCGACGATCGGGCCGAAGGCTCCCCGCATGCGTGTGGTCATCAGTTCTTGCTCGCGGACCGACTTGACGATCGAGCGATACAGCTCTTGGTCGAGCGGCAGCTTCGCTTCGCCTGCCATCGCGGTGACCTGCGCGAGGCGTTGGCCAACCGCGTAGTCCTCGACCTCGGAATCCTTCGACAGGTACATCTGCTCTTTGCCCAGGCGCACGCGATAGAGCGGCGGCTGAGCGATGTAGACGTAGCCCGCGTCGATCAGTGGCTGCATGTGCCGGTAGAGAAACGTCAGGATCAGCGTGCGGATGTGGGCACCATCGACATCGGCGTCGGTCATCAGCACGAGCTTGTGGTAGCGCGCCTTTTCGGTGTCGATGTCGTCGCCAACACCGATGCCCATTGCCGCAACCATCGCCTGAATCTCGGCGTTGCCGAAGACGCGATCGATGCGGGCCTTCTCGACGTTGAGGATCTTGCCGCGGAGCGGCAGGATCGCTTGGAACTCGCGATCGCGGGCGTCGACAGCCGTGCCGCCGGCGCTGTTTCCCTCGACGAGGTACAGCTCGGAAATCGAGGGGTCCGTGGTGACGCAGTCGGTCAGTTTGCCGGGCAGGCCGCCACTGCCGAAGGCCGTCTTGCGGGCTGCCTCGCGGGCCTTGCGGGCTGCTGCGCGGGCGCGGGCCGCCGAAACGACCTTCTGTCCGATCGCTTTGGCCTCGGCCGGATGCTCTTCGAAGTACTGAGCGAGCGCCGAGTTGGAGGCGCTATCAACGATGCCACGGACGTGCGTGTTGCCGAGCTTCGTCTTGGTCTGCCCTTCGAACTGTGGTTCGGGCAGGCGCACGGAGATGACTGCGGCCAGGCCTTCGGCGACGTCTTCGCCGGTTAGGTTTTCGTCCTTCTCCTTGAGCAGGCCGTTGGCCCGCGCGTAGGAGTTGACGACGCGCGTGACGGCGGTGCGGAAGCCAACCAGGTGGCTGCCGCCTTCGTGGGTGTTGATGGCGTTGGCAAAGGAGTAGATCGACGGCTGGTACGTCTGGTTCCACTGCAGGGCGACGTCGATCTCGACGCTGCTCTCTTCGTCGCGCGAACTGACCACGACGATGCCCGTGTGCACGAGCTCTTTGCCCTGGTTCATGAAGGCGACGTACTCACCAATGCCGCCTTCGTACTTCCAGGTCTCGTCGGAGCCATCGCCGCGCTCGTCGATGAGGCGCAGGGCCAGCACCGGCGTGAGGAATGCCATCTCGCGCATGCGGAGGGCGAGCGTGTCGCGGTCGAAGCGGATCTCTTCGAAGATCTCGCCGTCGGGCAGGAAGGTGATCGCCGTGCTGCTCTGGCCGCTCCACGCCTCGCCCTTGCTGAGCGAGTTCTGCGGATCGCCCTTGGCGTAATCCTGCGAGAAGATAAAGCCGTCGCGGCGCACTTCGATGTGCAGCTTCTCGGACAACGCGTTGACGACGGAGACACCGACGCCGTGCAGACCACCGGAGACCTTGTAGCCGCCGCCGCCGAACTTACCGCCGGCGTGCAGCTTCGTGAGGACGACTTCGACAGCGGACATACCCTGGTCGGCCATCATCTCGACGGGGATACCGCGCCCGTTATCGATGCAGGTCGCGGAGCCGTCAGTGTGCAGCGTGATCGTGACCTCGGTGCAGTACCCGGCAAGCGCTTCGTCAACCGCGTTGTCGAGCACCTCCCAGACCAGGTGATGGAGGCCGCGAGCGCCTGTCGTACCGATGTACATACCGGGGCGTCGGCGCACGGCCTCAAGGCCTTCGAGGACGGTGATATTGCTGGCGCCGTAGGACTCGGTCAAGGGCTTCTTCCTGAGTGTTCACCGGTTGGTGAATGCACCCCCTACTCTACCAGAGGTATCCCCGGGAAAAGCCGCATCGTTACGCGCTTTTCGGGATTTTATGCCTTCTGTGACGAAGTACGCATTTCCTGCGCGAATGAGCCCTCTTTGAGACCTCGAAACGCCCTACTCAGAACGCCGCGAAAGCGACCGGGCAATCGCTCGACTCAGCGCCGCTTTGAGGCGCGGATCGTCGACCCCGGCGACCATCTCGTCGGCCTTCTTCTGGGCCGCCGGCTGGATCGGTGTCGGCTCGGGTGGCGGCTCCGGCAGGCGCGTGTCGACCGGACCAATTTCGACGCGGAGCTCGACCGGCGCATCGCCCGCCAACTGCTCCTTCAACTTCTTGAGAATCGTGCGCTGCTCGAGCGTGATCGCGTGCACCCAGCTGGCGTCGGCGGCGTGGACGATGAGGACGCCTTCGCGGGTGATGCGGGCGGGCTGTGCGAAGCGCGCGAGGCCTGCTCCGACCGTCTCGTTCCAGACGCCAAGAATGCGCCGGACGGGACCGAGGTCGGGCGGCACCGCGCCGCGGATGTCGCCCCCGATCGGAGAGGGCAGTCGCATCGCGGCCTGCGGATCGCGTCGTCGCTCGCTCACGCCCGCACCGATAGTTCGTGGACCTCGTCGGCCAAATCGTCGACACCGTCGGCCCCGGTCGCGGTCAGCAAGACCTGGCCGTGCTCCCGCGCCGTGGCGATCAGACGCATGCGTCGATCGCGGTCCAGCTCGGACAACACGTCGTCGAGCAGCAACAGTGGTTGCTCATGTCGCGTCTCGGCGACTAAGGCTGCCTGGGCCAAGAGGAACCCGAGCACCAGCGTGCGCTGCTCCCCCTGGGAGGCACTGCGGCGCGCATCGCGCCCGTCGAGCTCGACGACGAGATCATCGAGATGCGGGCCAATGCCCGTCGTCTGTCGTTCGATGTCCTCACGGCGACGCTCCTGCAAGAGCGCGAGGATGGCGCCGGACTCACCGACGACGGAAGGGGCGTAGGTCAGCGCGGCCGCCTGCGGTGAGCCAAGGGTGATCACCCGTTCGCGGAACAGCGGCGCCAGCCGTTCGACGAGTCGTTCGCGCGCTTCGATGATCAGCGACGCGGTATCGGCCAGCTGCCAATCCCAGGGGTCCAATTCGTCTTCGCTGCCTTCGCGACGGCGCACACGACGCAGCACGGCGTTGCGCTGCTCCATCGTCTGGCGATACGCGCGCTCGTGCTCCTCAAAGCGTGGCCAGGCGCTCTCGATCGCGCGGTCCATGGCGAGCCGCCGCACTGCAGGCCCACGCTTGATCAGATCGAGCACGTCCGGAATAAATGTGACGGCAGCCCAGCGCTCACGCAGGGTCCGCCCATCGACCTCTGCACCATCGAGCTCGACCGTTCGTGCGCCCTTCGTCAGCCGCAGCCGCACCGTCGTCGGAGCGCCACCTGCCTGCCCCTCCAAGCGCACACCGAGTTCGTCGGCGCCATCCTGGATCATGCGCCCATCTGCCGTCGAACGCAGACCTGTCCCACAGGCTGCAAGGTGCATCGCCTCGAGCAGCGACGTCTTACCCGAGCCGTTCGGCCCGACAATCGCAGTGACGCCCGCGACCGGCCGTAGCTCTGCCTCGGAGTGACAACGGAAGCCCGCTACCCGAAGCAGGTCGACGCGCATCGACTCAGATGCGGATCGGCATGATCACGTACCAGAACGTGCCGTCCACACTCTCGAGCAGCGCGGGGCGCAGCGAGGAGATCAGACCGAGCTTCACTTCGTCGCCCGGCACGCTCTCGATGCCGTCGCGGAGAAACTCATGATTGAAGCCGATCTCAATCGTCTCCGCACCGTCGTAGGCGACAGGAATCGACTCGGCGCCCTCAGCGACGTCAGCGGTGCGAGCGGACAGACTCAACGTCCCCGTCGACAGCTCGGCGCGCACTGGCGTGTTCTGGCGCACCACGATGCCGACGCGCTTGACGACCTCAAGGAGCTCGTCTTTCGCGATCGTGATCGAGTGCTCGATGCCCTCGGGACGAAGTGCGGTGAAGTTGGGGAACTGCCCTTCAATGCGACGAAC
>Ga0049085_10000368_pt1 | contig 18029 bp, 12 predicted proteins | sample GreLakmeSU08MSRF_FD_66721 | JGI IMG/M metagenome (GOLD analysis project Ga0049085, IMG submission 66721) | Freshwater lentic microbial communities from great Laurentian Lakes, MI, USA - Great Lakes metaG SU08MSRF | ecosystem: Environmental > Aquatic > Freshwater > Lake | place: Great Lakes... | reverse complement strand
TTAATGGTGTTTAGCAATTGATCAAGCGCAACATCTTTTTGTGCTACCCCCATAAAAAGGTGCGTGATGCCTAGTTCTGCACATCGCGCGCTCACAACTAAAGAGTTACGCCCTGTAATTACAGCACAGGAAATACCACATTGCTGCAGCAATTTAATTCCTAAGCCATCTTGAATATCAAACGCTTTGAAGAGTTCTTGGCCATCTGGCCCTAAAAAAATCTGCCCATTGGTAAGCACACCATCGACATCTAAAATTAGCACCTTCACCCGGGCAGCTCGTTCCCAAGCTTGGGGAAAGTGACTTAAGGCATTACTCACAGGGGTATTGAAAGCAGTAGGCATAAAGATAAATAAAATTACAGGGTTAAATCACTTTAGCGGCAAATAAATCATGCAAATTGAGCGCGCCTAATAGACTGCCATCTGGTGCAGTTACTACCAAATGATTAATCCGAAATTTCTCCATCATTTCAATTGCCTCTTCAGCTAGTAGTTCGGGAGGTATAGTATGGGGCTGATTGGTAATGGCAGCCTGCAAAGAAATGCCACTTAAGTCGATAGTTTTTTCAAGTAAACGGCGCACATCTCCATCGGTGAAAATACCTACAATTTTTTGCTGCTGATTTAAAGCAATAACCATACCCATTTGTTTGGCGCTCATTTCTAGAAGCGCTTCTGAGAGGGTGGCATCAATGCTAATCTGCGGAGTTTGCTTAAGAGGGCGCATCACTTCGCTAACATAGCTAAATTGTTTTCTGCCTAAACGCCCGCCTGGATGCGAGCGAATAAACTCTTCCGCTTGAAATCCTTTGATATCGAGCAAGGCAACTGCTAAGGCATCTCCCATTGCTAAAGCCGCAGTGGTACTACTGGTAGGCGCTAAATTATGTGGGCAAGCTTCTTTTGCCACACTGGTATCCAAGTGTGCATCAGCTAGGCTTGCTAAGGATGAATGCGGTGCTCCGGTTAAGGCGATTAGCTTTGCCCCTGTCCGTTTAATTACCGGCAGAATGGTAAGTAGTTCCTCGGTCTCTCCAGAATTAGATAGCGCTACAAATACATCGTCACGCGTCACCATGCCTAAATCGCCATGGCTAGCCTCAGCTGGGTGAACAAAAAAAGCAGGCGAGCCGGTTGAGGCAAAGGTTGCTGCAATTTTGCGGGCAATGTGACCCGATTTACCAATGCCCGAGACCACAATACGGCCCTTGCAGTCATGCAGCAATTCCACCGCTCGAATGAGGGTTTCAGCATTTTCGCCCTCTAAGCGATCACGCATAGCTTGCAAGGCCTCGGCCTCAAGCGTGAGGGTATCGCGGGCCAGCTTTAGGGTACGGTCACGGGTCTTAGCTATCATGGGGTGAGTATATGCCGTCAGTCCTTCAATTAACGCTCATTTTGCTAGGCTCTGGTGTAGCCGGGGTCCTTATTTTCCGCTATTTTGGCTTGCCGCCAATTTTGGGCTATTTAACCATTGGTATTTTAATTGGTCCGCATGCCCTAGCAGTCGCCAGCGATTCAGCAACAGTCAAGTATTTAGCCGAGTTTGGTGTGGTCTTCTTAATGTTTTCCATTGGACTGGAATTCAATTTACATAAATTAAAGGCCTTGCGGGCAATCGTTTTTGGTTTGGGCGGCAGCCAAGTAGTGATTACAATGATTTTGGCTTTACCAGCCAGTTTTTTAATTAGCTCATTTTACCCCTTGTCTTGGCATGCATCGATTGCCCTTGGCGGAGCCTTAGCGATGTCTTCCACTGCAATTGTGACCAAATTGCTTGCTGACCGCGCGGAACTAGAAATGGAGCATGGCCGCAATGTAATTGGTATTTTATTATTCCAAGATTTAGCGGTGGTTTTTCTCTTAATTTTGTTGCCATCCTTAGGTAAAAATCCACACGATTTATTGGTTGCTTTATCGCTCACTGCAGTCAAACTGACAGTTGCTCTAGTGCTGATCTTTTTTATTGGTCAAACTCTCATGAGTCGTTGGTTTAGGGTAGTCGCGCGTTTACGTTCGCAAGAACTGTTTATGCTCAATTTGCTATTGATTGTTTTAGGAATGGCTGCCACCACCGCTTATTTTGGTTTGTCCTTAGCCTTAGGTGCTTTTTTAGCGGGAATGTTAATTTCAGAAACACCTTATCGCCATCAAGTTGAGGAGGACGTCAAGCCATTTCGCGATGTGCTACTAGGCCTATTTTTTATTTCTATTGGCATGTTGTTAGATTTACATGTACTTGCAGATCAGTGGCACCTTGTACTGCTTTTATTGATTGCCCCATTAGCATTGAAATTTGTAGTGATTGCAGTTTTAGCACGTATGTTTGGCTCAAGTCCAGGCGTTGCCATCCGCACCGGCTTATGTTTGGCGCAGGCAGGCGAATTTGGTTTTGTGTTGCTTACGCAAATCGATGGCTTAGATTTAATTGATCCGCTACTTAGTCAAGCAGTATTAGCGGCGATGCTTTTATCAATGTTGGGAGCGCCCTTTTTAATTCAATTTAGTGATCGGATTGCAATGCGCTTTGCGAGTACAGAGTGGCTTTTACAGTCCCTTGCTATCACGCGCGTAGCCGCACAAAGTGTACGCAATGATCAACATGTCATTATTTGCGGCTTTGGGCGCTCGGGTCAAAGTTTAGCGCGCTTATTAGATCAAGAAAAAATCCCTTATTTAGCCTTAGACCTCGATCCAGACCGCATTACCGAGGCAGCCTCGGCTGGAGATCATGTAGTGTATGGCGATGCTAGCCGCGAAAATTATCTAGTGGCTGCAGGTCTAGCAAGAGCCAAAACAGTGGTGGTCACCTTTGCCGATACGATTGGTAGCCTAAAGGTGCTACATCAAGTTGAAAAAATTCGGCCTGGCATGACAGTATTAGTTCGCACCACTGACGATGCAGATTTAGGTAAATTACAAGCCGCAGGTGCCACCGAAGTCATCCCCGAGTTAATTGAGGGCAGCCTCATGTTAGCTTCGCATGTCTTGCTAATTATGGGCGTGCCGATGCGCAAGGTGGTAAGAATCATTACCTCAGCACGTGAGGCGCGTTATAGCTTATTACGTGGCTATTTTCGGGGCTCTACCGATGATGATTTTAGTGAAAACGAAGCGTGGCGCTTGCATGCGGTTACCTTGCCGCCTGGGGCAGTAAGTATTGGCATGACCTTAGACCAATTGCATTTAGAGCTAGATGGAGTTACGGTACAAGCAGTCAGACGTAAGCTAACTGGTGCCGAGTACACCAAGCTTGAATTGAAGCCCGAGTTGCACTTACAAGCAAATGATATTTTAGTGCTTTCAGGTAATTCTGAGGCGCTAGAAATTGCCGAAGCAAAACTGATATAGCACTATTTGCTAGTTTCAGCAAATGAGTCGGCTAATTCGGCATTGATTTTTTTCTTATTGGATTGAAGCGTTTTTGGTGGCGCCTTAGGCACACTCCCCTTTTTGAGCAGGGGCGCCAAATAGAGACCCGTAAAGCTGGCAGAATTTTTTGCCACTTCTTCTGGAGTTCCAGTGGCAATTATTTGTCCACCGCCTGCTCCACCTTTAGGACCTAAATCAATAATCCAATCGGCGGTTTTAATCACATCTAAATTGTGTTCAATCACGACGATCGTATTACCTTGTTTTTTGAGCGTATGAATTACGGTTAGTAACAGTTGAATATCATGAAAATGAAGGCCAGTTGTAGGTTCATCCAAAATATAGAGTGTTCTGCCGGTATCTCGCTTCGAAAGTTCAAGCGACAATTTGACGCGTTGCGCTTCTCCGCCCGATAAGGTCGTGGCACTTTGTCCCAGTTTTACATAGCCTAAGCCAACATCGAGTAAGGTTTTTAATTTGCGCTTAACTACGGGAACGGCAGCAAAAAATTCATGTGCTTGTTCAATCGTCATTGACAGTACTTCATGAATATTTTTGCCCTTATAACGAATATCTAAGGTTTCGCGGTTATAACGCTTACTATGACAAACATCGCAGGGCACATAGACATCTGGTAAAAAATGCATTTCTACTTTTAAAACACCATCACCTTCACAGGTTTCGCAGCGACCACCTTTAACGTTAAAAGAAAAACGGCCCGCCTCATAGCCGCGTTCACGAGCTGCAGGTACGCCTGCAAATAATTCCCGAATGGGCGTAAAAAGACCAGTATAGGTAGCTGGGTTTGAGCGCGGCGTGCGCCCAATTGGCGACTGGTCGACACTAATCACTTTATCAAAATGATCTAAGCCTTCAATGCTATCGTGGGTCGCAGGCTCGGCACTAGAGCCATATAAGTGTTGGGCCACAGCATAGTGCAAGGTATCGTTAATTAAAGTCGACTTGCCTGAGCCCGATACACCGGTAACGCAAGTCAGGAGCCCCACTGGGATGGCTGCATTAACCGCTTGTAAATTATTACCACGTGCACCCAAAATAGTGAGGAAGTGTTCGCCTACCGGAATGCGTTTTTCTGGCACTTCAATACGTTCACGTCCAGCTAAATAATCGCCAGTGAGAGAGGCAAGATTATTTTCAACTTGAGTGGGCGTACCAATGGCTACCACTTGGCCACCATGCACTCCAGCCCCTGGGCCAATATCAATTACATAATCGGCGGAACGAATCATATCTTCATCATGCTCAACTACTAAAACACTATTACCTAAATCACGTAAATGCTTCAGGGTAGCAATTAAGCGATCATTATCGCGTTGATGCAACCCAATGGAAGGCTCATCTAATACATACATTACTCCAGTCAAGCCTGAGCCAATTTGTGAGGCCAAACGAATGCGCTGGGCCTCTCCACCCGACAGGGTATCAGCACTGCGCTCGAGTGAAAGGTAGTCGAGCCCCACATCATTTAAAAAGCGTAAACGGGAGCCAATTTCTTTGACGATTTTATCGGCAATTTCTTTTTTTGCGCCCTTGAGTTCGAGGCTTTCAAAATAGTCTTTTGCCTCTCGTAGTGGCAGGGCACTGATTTCATAAATCGCCCGTGCCTGAGGGCCATCGCCTACTTTCACAAAGCGCGCTTCCCGACGTAAGCGAGTTCCGCCACAATCGGGACACGAGCGAATATTTTGGTAGCGAGCCAACTCTTCACGCACAGTCATCGAATCAGTTTCGCGATAGCGTCTTTCAAAGTTAGCAACAATCCCTTCAAAGGCATGTTCGCGCATACTTAGCTTACCGCGCTCATTTAAATATTCAAATGGAATTTCGGTATCACCTGACCCAAATAAAATCAGCTCTTGAGCCTTCTTCGGTAAATTTTCAAAGGGCTTTTCAAGGTCAAAATCAGCATGCTTAGCTAAAGTTTGTAAAAGTTTGAAATAAAATTGATTGCGCCGATCCCAACCCTTAATTGCGCCTGAGGCCAGCGATAAATCAGGGTGTGCCACGATTCTTTTAGGATCAAAAAAAGAAATATGACCCAGCCCGTCACAGCTAGGACAAGCCCCCATGGGATTATTAAAAGAGAACAACCGTGGCTCTAGCTCTTGTAGCGAGTAAGAGCAAATTGGACAGGCAAATTTACTTGAAAAAATAGTCGTTAGTCCGTTATCCATATTTACCACCATTGCTTTGCCATCAGCAAGGCGCAATGCGGTTTCAAATGATTCAGCCAGACGTTGCTGAATATCGGGACGCACTTTAATTCGATCAACTACGACCTCAATAGAATGTTTATCGTTCTTTTTTAACGTGGGAAGTTGGTCAACTTCAAAAATTTCCGCTTTTGCGGTATTGGTTGTGCCCCCGCCAGAGCGCACCCGAAAGCGCACAAACCCCTGTGCTTGCAGATCTTGAAACAGGTCAACAAATTCACCTTTACGCTCACTGACTACTGGCGCCAAAATCATTAACTTAGTATCTTCAGGCATAGCTAGCACGGTATCGACCATTTGTGAAACACTTTGTGCAGCAAGCGCTAAATTGTGATCTGGACAATGCGGTGTACCAGCACGCGCAAATAATAGGCGTAGGTAGTCATGAATTTCAGTCACTGTTCCCACTGTCGAGCGGGGATTATGACTAGTTGCTTTTTGTTCAATCGAAATCGCTGGCGATAAACCTTCAATCACATCAACATCCGGTTTTTCCATCAATTGCAAAAATTGCCGCGCATAAGCAGAAAGCGATTCTACGTAACGCCGTTGACCTTCTGCATACAAGGTGTCAAATGCTAGCGAGCTTTTTCCAGAGCCAGACAGGCCTGTCAACACGACGAGTTTTTCCCTGGGGATATCTAAGTTGATATTTTTGAGGTTGTGCGTGCGGGCACCGCGGATCTTGATTTCAGTATTCATGTTTTTTTAGCGTAACTTGTTAATATAGCTCTTTCTCATGAATCCTTCAGAACTTCGCTCCACCCTCGCTTTAGCAGGCATTTTTGGCCTGCGGATGTTGGGCCTTTTTTTGATCCTGCCGGTCTTTAGCCTGCATGCGCGCGATCTGCCCGGAGGCGAACATGCTTTTTGGGTTGGGCTTTCCTTGGGAATGTTTAATATCGTGCAGGCCTTTTTTCATATCCCACTTGGCGCTTTATCCGACCGAATTGGACGCAAGCCAGTGGTTGTCTGGGGTTTGGCTTTATTTGTGGTTGGGGCTTTAATTGCTGCAAGCCATGATGATTTAGTCTGGATAGGTATCGGTCGGGGCATTATGGGCGCAGGCGCAATTTCTGCCGCAATTTCAGCTTGGGTAGCTGATTTAACCCGCGAGCAAGTAAGAACCGTAGCAATGGCTATAGTGGGCGGGAGCATTGCCTTATCTTTTGCGCTGTCACTAGTGATAGCGGCACCGATTTATCGGCTTCTTAATTTAAACGGCATGTTTGTACTTTTAGCTGGCATGGGTTTTATCGCAATTTTGGCAGCTCTATTTGTGGTGCCAAGCGCCCCCATTAAGCTGCCAGCCCAACCCGCGTCTTTGCGACAAATATTTCTTCGACCCGAATTAGCCAGGCTCAATGTTGGGGTGTTTGTTTTAAATGCTACGCAGGTCGCAATGTTCTTTGTCGTTCCCCGCCTCTTAGTTCAGGTGGGCTTTCCTTTAGCCGACCATTGGTTGGTGTATTTGCCAGTAGTCTTAATTTCTTTTGTTTTAATGGCGCCCCTTTTGATTTACGGGGAAAAGAAACAGTGTTTACGAATTTCTGTTTTGCTTAGTATTGTTTTTTTAATTATTTCGCAATGTGTTTTCATCGAAGCAAATACTGTCATTTTGATTGCGCTAGCCCTACTCATTTATTTTGTTGGCTTCAATTTGCTAGAGGCCTTGCAGCCAGCCCTAGTATCACGCTGGGCAAAAGAATCGAAGGGCGCCGCTTTGGGTATCTACAACACGACCCAATCCATTGGCTTATTTGCAGGCGCAGCGCTTGGCGGATGGATTACCGAACACCATGGAGAGTATGCAGTTTTTATTTTAGGCGGGGCGCTCTTAATTGGCTGGCTTATAATCGCATGGTCGATGCAAGAGCCCCCTGCGAAACCAAAAAAGTCGCTAACAGGCTCGGTCCCATCCAGTTCTTAAGCAGATCACTTGCTTGTTTTACGAAATCCGTAGCTGTATTTAATTAAACCGCAATAAGTTATTATTTTATTCATTCATTTTCTTCGGGAGACCACATGGCTTCGGTAAATAAAGTCATCATCGTAGGTAACGTAGGGCGCGATCCAGAAACACGATATTTGCCTAGCGGTGATGCGGTAACAAATATTTCAGTAGCAACTTCAGATCGCTACAAAGACAAACAAACTGGCGAAATGAAAGAAACTACTGAATGGCATCGCGTAGCTTTTTTTGGTAAGTTAGCCGAAATTGCGGGCCAATACTTAAAAAAAGGATCGCAAGTGTATGTCGAAGGTAGTTTACGTACACGAAAATGGACCGATCAAAGTGGACAAGAAAAATACTCCACTGAAATTCGAGCCGAAACCATGCAAATGCTCGGCTCAAAGATGTCGGGAAGTAGCGAGGGTGGTGATGCGGCGCCCCGCACCAAGTCTGCAGATACCAGTGCATCGCCTGCTGCACCAGCCGGGGCCCTCGGTGCCATGGATGACGATATCCCGTTTTAAGTAATCGTCTTACTGCCTGGCATGCCTAATATTGGTGGGCCAGGCAGCATTGTAGTCAGTGCGAAATGGGTTTATATCTAAACCGCCACGGCGGGTATACCGTGCAAATACCGCTAATTTTTCTGGCGCGCACCGCTCTTTAATGGCGCAAAAAATTGTTTCGACACAATCTTCATGAAATTCTCCCAATTGGCGAAAGCCAATAAGATAGCGGAGCAACCCCTCTTCATTAATTGGCCTGCCAAAGTACTGAATTTGAATGCTGGCCCAATCTGGCTGGCTTGTAACTGGGCAATTCGATTTGAGGAGATGAGAAACTAAACATTGCTCAATTGGGGCAGCCTCTTTATCTGCGCTTAGCAGTGTTGGGTCGGCAGCTATCAAGGAGTCAACCTCTAAATCTAATCGATCGAGTAGAACCCCCCTTAATTCCTGGATACCAGTGGCACTTGCTTTTTCGGGTTCAAGGATGCCTATCTTAACGGTAGCACCAGTAGCTGTAGATAAATCGGTTTTAAGCCGCCCCTTCAACTCATCAGCAGAGTGAAAGCGTTCATTATTAAGGCTATTTAAATAAAGCTTCAACGATTTTGATTCAATCATCATAGGCGAATCAGCTGGAATAATAAATTCGGCCAAGCCAATTTGGGGTTTGCCTTTGGCATTTAGCCAACTCAGCTCATATGCATTCCAAATATCAATGCCAAAAAAAGGTAGCACCTTCAGGTTCGGTGTTAATAATTTCGCTCGCCGTATGCCTCGATCAATTGGAAAAAGTAGGCTCGGATCATAGTGGTTAGGATAAGCAGTTTGCATCCCAAGTTGAGGTATTGATTTAATCAAGGTCATAAAAACAAAGAGAATAAATGGTCAAGAGGTTTATTTGGGTTAAGAATAGTTTGCTTGCGTTTTTTTTGAAACAAAAAAGAGCCACCAAATACTAAATAAAATAGAGAATGCCACCGTATCATTACTCACCCTTGGCTAATCTTGGCGATTTGCAATTCCTGAAACCACATGTCCAGTTGGCGCTACTGTAGCGGCTGCTTGGCAATGACCGGTTTGGTCATCAAAAAAGAAATCAGGCTCAAACTCGCGCAAGAAATCACTTTTTGATAGGCCACCAAGAAACATTGCTTCATCAACTTCAATGCCCCAATTCATCAAAGTGCGAATTGCTCGTTCGTGGGCAGGTGCAGAGCGTGCAGTAACTAAAGCAGTACGAATCCGCATACCCTCTTTTGCAGAATGAATTTGTAGACGGTGTAGCGCCTCTAATAGCGGCTTAAAAGGTCCAGGCGGCAATGGAACTGAGACTTTTTTACTCTCATGATCAACAAAAGCTTCAAGACCTTTGTTTTGAAATACTTGTTCAGCTTCATCAGAAAATAAAACTGCATCACCATCAAAGGCAATCCGAATTTCATCGGGATGTGATTCAGCACTAGTATTCGATTCAGGGTAGACCCGCGCCGCAGGAAAACCAGCGTCAATCGTGGCACGCACATCATCTTCATTGGCAGATAAAAACAAATTAGCATGTAATGATCGTAAGTAATGATAGGGAGGCCGCCCGCGGGTAAAAACCCCCCGCTCAAGGTGCAGGCCATGATGCACAGCTGAACGGAATACCCTTAAGCCACTAACTGGATCATTGCGCGAAAGAATCACGACCTCCACTCGCTGCTCTTCACCGCTATTAAACGCCAATAATTTTTTTACGAGAGGGAAGGCAACACCAGTGCGGGCCGGTAGCGACAGCCTTTCAAGTTGTAACTTCATATAGGCACTATCGTCAGTTGCCTCGAAAAGATTGTTTTCTTCTTCAAAATCAAATAAGGCACGTGACGAAATCGCCACTACGAGTTTTCCGGAAAGACTATATGCCATCTTATTTTAAAAAAAGTTGATACGCAGGATTTTTGCTTTCATTCCAATGAGGATAGCCCAGAGTAGTCAGAAAACGTTGAAAAACTTTTTGATCGGTTTTGGGTACTTGAATACCAACCAGAATACGGCCGTAGTCGGCTCCATGATTGCGGTAATGAAACAAACTAATATTCCAGTTAGGCGCCATGCTAGTTAAAAAACGCATCAGCGCCCCAGGTCGTTCTGGAAACTCGAAGCGATATAGCAACTCATCTTTGGCTAAGGGCGAGTGTCCTCCGACTAGATGACGTAAGTGCGATTTAGCTAATTCGTCATGGGTAAGATCAAGGGTCGCAAAGCCAGCCTGATTAAAGTGCTTAGCTATTGCCGTACTATCTTGTGCCTTCACAGTAGAAATGCCCACAAACAAATGGGCTTTATGTTGATCAGCAATGCGGTAATTAAATTCAGTTACATTGCGTTTACCCAAGAGCTCACAAAACCGTTTAAATGAGCCACGTTCTTCAGGAATGGTGACTGCAAAAACAGCTTCACGACATTCGCCGACATCGGCACGCTCAGCGACAAAACGTAAGCGGCTAAAATTCATATTTGCGCCGCAGGCAACTGCTACCAACGTATTTTTTTTGACGCGTCGCTGGTGAACATATTTTTTTAAACCAGCAATAGCTAGAGCGCCCGCTGGTTCAAGAATACTGCGAGTATCACTAAATACATCATTAATCGCTGCGCAAATTTCATCGGTATCAACAGTCACGATCTCATCGATCACCCGTTGGCAAATACGAAAAGTTTCTTTACCAACCAGCTTTACGGCAGTGCCATCAGAAAATAAGCCAACCTCTTTTAGTTCTATGCGCTTACCCGCTTTGAGTGAGCGTTTCATCGCATCAGAGTCTTGGGCTTGCACACCAATAATTTTGGTGGAGGGGCTGATAGCTTTAGAGTATTCGCCGATACCAGAAATTAAGCCGCCACCACCAATCGCCACAAAAATGGCATCAATGGGACTTTGGCATTGTTGAAATATTTCTTGCGCTATGGTGCCCTGTCCAGCAATTACATCGGGATCATCAAAGGGGTGTACAAAGGTAAGTCTTCGTTTTTTTTCAAGCGACTGGGCATGGGCGTAAGCATCGCTATAAGAATCGCCCAATAAAATCAACTCTACCCATGATTTTCCGTGAGCTTTAACTGCATCAATTTTTACCTTAGGGGTAGTAATGGGCATCACAATGATAGCCTTACATTTCATTTTAGCGGCCGCCAAAGCTACGCCTTGTGCATGATTTCCAGCCGATGCAGCAATTACTCCCCGTTTCAGGGCAGCAGGGTCTAAATGGGCCATTTTGTTATAGGCACCACGTAATTTAAAGGAAAAAACGCTTTGGTTGTCTTCGCGTTTCAGTAAAACTCGGTTACCGAGACGATGCGACAGTTGGGGCGCAAAATCGAGCTCGGTTTCCCGAGCAACGTCGTAGACTTTGGCGGCGAGAATTTTTTTTAGGTAGTTGGTTGCCATCAGCTGAGCGTACCACGGAAGGGCTTTAAGCCCTTATTTTTGAAGGGGTTACTGCTTTTAGCTAAATCCTGTCAAGATCAGGCATTGCTCAATTAAAATAATGGTTTATAAAGTCTGCGCCATGAATGCTCCCCTCGGGCTCAATCAGTTTTTAGATGCTGAAACTGACCCACCCCGTTTACGCGAAATACCCTATAACTACACCTCTTTTTCTGATCGGGAAGTGGTGATTCGGCTATTAGGCGAAGAGGCTTGGCTGGCATTAACAGAGCTACGTGCTAGTCGCCGTACAGGGCGTTCGGCACGCATGTTATTTGAGGTTTTAGGTGACATTTGGGCGGTTCAACGCAACCCATTCTTACAAGATGATTTATTAGATAACAGCAAACGACGGCAAATGTTAGTAGACGCCTTATGGCATCGCTTAGGCGAAGTAGAAAAACGCGTGACCGCCGATTCAGCTGAGCAAGTTAACGTGCTATTAAATGCGGCGCGCGGCGCAGTTGAACGATTTGAAGCCGAATTTACTGCAGTTAAGGTATTGCGAAAAAAAGCCAAAAAAACTTTTAATCGGTATACGGCTCCTGACAATATTACCTTTGATGGCATCTCGCGAGTTGCGCACGTTACTGATGCGACTGATTGGCGAGTTGAATACCCCTTTGTAGTTTTAAAGCCAGATACTGAGGCTGAAATTCCTGGTTTAGTAAGGGCTTGTATCGAGCTAGGCCTCACCATCATTCCACGTGGGGGCGGTACAGGCTATACCGGTGGAGCAATTCCCTTATATGCCATGTCAGCGGTAATCAATACCGAAAAGCTTGAGCAACTTGGAGTCGTAAAGCAATCTACTTTACCTGGATTGACTATACCAACTCCAACTATCTTTACTGGTGCGGGTGTTATCACTCGCCGGGTTGCTGATGTAGCCGAGCAAGCTGGCTTGGTATTTGCAGTCGATCCAACCTCAGCAGATGCTAGTTGTATCGGTGGCAATATTGCGATGAATGCTGGTGGTAAAAAAGCAGTACTTTGGGGAACGGCACTCGACAACTTGGCGAGCTGGCGGATGGTGGATCCTGAGGGTAATTGGCTTGAGGTTATACGCTTAGATCATCATCTCGGCAAAATTCATGATGTCGATTTAGCACGTTTTGAGTTAAATTGGTCAGATGGTTTACAGACGCCAGGTAAAAAAATTCTGCGCACCGAGCTACTTGAAATTGCTGGTAAGCGTTTTCGTAAAGCTGGCCTAGGCAAAGATGTGACTGATAAGTTTTTAGCGGGCTTACCTGGCATCCAAAAAGAAGGTTGCGACGGCTTAATCACTAGTGCTACCTGGATCTTGCATCGCATGCCGCAATTTATGCGCACAGTTTGCTTAGAATTTTTTGGCCCAGCCCGCGAAGCTATTCCTAGTATTGTCGAAATAAAAGATTACATTGATCAGTTGAGCCGTCAAGGCGGCCCTATTTTGGCTGGTTTAGAACATCTCGATGATCGTTATTTAAAAGCGGTGGGCTATTCGACTAAATCGAAACGCCATGGTTTACCCAAAATGGTTTTACTTGGCGATATCGCCGGCAATGATGAGGCTGCCGTGGCAGCTGCCACGAGTGAAGTAGTACGCATGGCTAATTTACGTGTGGGCGAAGGATTTGTGGCGGTTAGCCCCGAGGCACGTAAGAAGTTTTGGCTTGACCGTGCTCGCACCGCCGCTATTGCACGTCATACCAATGCATTTAAGATTAATGAAGATGTGGTTATTCCACTCCCTCGCATGGGGGAATATACCGATGGAATTGAGCGTCTCAATATCGAGCTTTCACTTAAAAATAAATTACAACTCCTCGATGCCTTAGAGCATTATTTACAAAAAGAAAACTTACCCTTAGGTAAGGAAGAGGATGAATTTGCGATTCCTAGTGCAGAGTTATTAGGCGATCGCCTGCAACAAGCTAGTGATTTAATTGCCGGTGTTCGGGCGCGTTGGGCTTTGTGGTTAGCCGAGATTGAAAATTATTTCCCCCGTTTACAAACATATCAATTGCGAGCCTCATGGAAAACTGAAGTCAAGGCCGAACTAGAAATTATTTTTAGTGGCTTGGCATTTGAGCCCATTCTGCAAGAGTTACTGGCAATTCATCAACGCATTTTACGCAAACGGGTTTTTATTGCGCTACATATGCATGCGGGCGATGGTAATGTCCACACCAATATTCCAGTGAACTCAGATGATTATGAGATGTTGCAAGATGGCCATGGGGCAGTGGCTCGTATTATGGCCTTAGCGCGCTCATTAGATGGCGTTATTTCTGGCGAGCACGGCATAGGCATTACCAAGCTTGAATACCTAACTGATTTAGAACTACACGAGTTTCGCGCTTATAAAAATAAAGTTGATCCCCATGGGCATTTTAATAAAGGCAAATTAATGCCCCATGCGGATCTAACTAAAGCTTATACCCCCAGTTTTGGCTTAATGGGGCATGAATCAATCATCATGCAGCAAAGTGATATTGGGGCCATCGCCGATAGCATTAAAGATTGTTTGCGTTGTGGAAAATGTAAGCCAGTTTGTGCGACCCACGTACCGCGCGCTAATTTATTTTATAGCCCACGCGATAAAATTTTGGCAACTTCATTACTAATCGAAGCCTTTTTATACGAAGAGCAAACCCGTCGTGGAATCTCAATTCGCCATTGGGATATGTTTGATGATGTTGCTGCGCATTGCACCGTATGCCATAAATGTTTAAGTCCTTGTCCAGTAAAAATTGATTTTGGTAATGTCACCATGAATATGCGCAACTTATTACGCAAAATGGGACAACAGCGTTTTAATGCGGGAGCTGCTGCGGCGATGTTTTTTCTGAATGCTACCGATCCAGAGACAATTCGCTTGGCCCGCAAAAGCATGATTGAGTGGGGTTATCGTCTGCAACGCTTTGGTAACAGCTTATTTAGCAAATTGGCGCGTCAACAAACTGCTCACCCGCCAGCCACCCTTGGCAAGCCAGCCATTAAAGAGCAGATCATTTTCTTTATTAATAAAAAAATGCCGGGCAATTTACCGAAGAAAACGGCGCGGGCTTTGCTTGATATTGAAGATGCTAATTATGTGCCGATTATTCGTGATCCCCTAACAACTACTGCCGATACCGAAGCAGTATTTTATTTTCCTGGATGTGGCTCAGAACGACTTTTTTCACAAGTCGGTTTAGCTACCCAAGCAATGTTATGGAATGTTGGTGTACAAGCGGTATTGCCGCCAGGATATCTCTGCTGTGGATATCCACAAAGAGGTAATGGCGACTTTGAGCGCGCTGAGCAAATGATTACCGATAATCGAGTTTTGTTTCATCGGGTAGCCAACACCTTAAATTATTTAGATATCAAAACAGTAGTTGTTTCGTGTGGTACTTGTTATGACCAATTGGCGGGTTACCAATTCGACTCAATCTTTCCAGGTTGCCGCATTATCGATATTCATGAATATTTATTAGAAAAAGGGGTACATTTAACTGGAGTTACTGGGGTAAAGTATATGTATCACGATCCTTGCCACTCTCCCATGAAATTACAAGATCCACTCAAAACGGTAAATGAATTAATTCAAGTTGAAGGTGGTGGGTTAATTCAAAAAAATGAGCGTTGTTGTGGAGAAGCAGGTACCTTAGCGCTTACGCGCGCCGATATTGCCACCCAAATTCGTTTTCGTAAGCAAATTGAAATGGAAAAAGGCGCCGAGTCACTGAGGGCTAATTTCACAGGCAAAGTAAAGGTTTTAACCAGTTGTCCCTCCTGCTTGCAGGGGTTATCTCGCTTTGATGCAGACAGCGACACAAAAGCGGATTACATTGTGGTGGAAATGGCGGAACGTTTACTGGGGCACAATTGGATGCAAGATTATGTGGCAAAAGCAAATCAAGGTGGTATTGAAAGGGTATTGGTTTAATGATTCCTATAAATGTGGTGTTGCATCAGCAATCCAAGGTCTTAGAACTTGCTTACGAAGGTGGGCAGTCCTTCCGCTTGCCGTTTGAGTTTTTACGGGTGCTATCCCCTTCTGCCGAAGTTAGAGGTCATGGTCCAGGACAAGAAACCCTGCAAACTGGAAAGCGTGCAGTTTTAATTAATAATATCGAGCCAGTTGGTCATTACGCGCTCAAGTTTACTTTTTCCGATGGCCACGATTCTGGTTTATATGCCTGGGATTTCCTGTTTCATTTGGCCGAGAATCAAGATGCTTTATGGGCAGAACATATACAAAAATTGGCCGATGCGGGTATTGATCGAGATACCCCAATGGGTCAAAAAGGGCATAGCTGTAGCCATTAGTCAATTGTTGACTATTCGCCAAGCACAATTAACCATGTTTACTTCTCAAGCTTAAGACCATGACAAAAACCCACTTTGGTTTTGCGGATGTTGAGGAAACCGAAAAGGCTAGTAAGGTTGCTCAAGTATTTCATTCGGTCGCTAATAAATATGACCTAATGAATGACTTCATGTCATTAGGCTTACATCGGGTATGGAAAAAATGGGCAATTACTTGCGCGCAGGTAAAGCCAGGCCAAGCGGTGTTAGATATTGCTGGCGGTACCGGCGATTTGGCGGCGGCCTTTGCCCGGGCTGCGCAATGGGGCAATCATGCCGAGGCTGAAATCTGGCTTAGCGATATCAACGCCTCGATGCTAGGTGCCGGGCGAGATCGACTGCTAGATCATGGTCTAATGCTACCCTGCGTTCAATTTGATGCTGAAGCCATCCCTTTTCCCAGTAATCATTTTGATATAGTAAGTGTAGCCTTTGGTTTACGGAATATGACCCACAAAGAAGCGGCTTTAAGTGAAATGCTGAGGGTGATCAAACCAGGGGGTAAGGTGCTAGTACTCGAGTTTTCCCAACCCGAGCGTATCTTGCAATCCTTGTATGATACTTACTCATTTAAGGTATTGCCTTGGCTTGGTGAGAAAATTGCCAAAGATGCTGCAAGTTATCGTTATTTAGCTGAATCCATCCGCGTGCATCCCGATGCAGAGACTCTAAAGGGCATGATGTTAGGCTTAGGCTATGACGAGGTAGATGTGCACAGATTAAGTGGCGGCATAGTTGCTTTACATATTGGGGTTAAATATTAAATACCCTCGTTTTTTTATAGGAGAAAATAACATGAAAATGCGAAATCTAAAATTGGCTTTAGGTAGTTTAGTTTTATTGTTTGCTCTCATCGGGCAAGTTGATGCAGCGCGTTTAGGTAGCGGCAAGAATGCAGGGCGCACTCCAAGCACACCAATGCAGCGACAAGTCACACCTGCGCCAGCAGCCAAGCCTGCGCAAGTTGCGCCTGCTCCTACGCCAGCAGCAGCCCCTGCCGCGGCTCCAAGCCGCTTTGGGGGCTTTGGTGGGATATTAGGTGGCTTAGCAGCTGGCATCGGCTTAGGCTATTTATTTTCTCATTTAGGGATGGGTGAAATGGGCTCTGGCATCGCATCTTTAATTACGGGAATATTAATTGCCCTTTTAGTTGGCATGGTTGTACTCTTTGTTCTACGTCGCTTTGTACCTGCCTTTTCTAAATCAAATGCTGCTGCTACTGGTATGCAAAGAAATGGTTATGGTGCAACACCCCAGCAGCAAGAGCCTACCTTTGCGCCGATGGCAAATGCCCCGCAAGTTGAGGCGCAACTAGCTGAAGTACCTCTAGATCTGCCACCAGGCTTTGATGAGCACAGCTTCTTAGAAAATGCCAAACAGTATTTTGTGCGCTTACAAAAGGCTTGGGATACCGGCGATTTAAATTCTTTACGTGAATTTGCTACGCCTGAAATGTATGCAACCCTCCAGCAAGATTTGCAGGCACGCTTTGAGGCCTCAAATCAAACTGATGTGGTAACCCTAGAAGCGCGGCTTTTAGGAATCGAGATTTCGGCTGGTAGTTACTTATGTAGTGTGCAGTTTTCAGGCTTGATTCGTGAACAGGTTGGCGCTGAGGCAAATGCATTTTCCGAAATTTGGAATTTATCGAAGCCAGTAGAAGGTCCTGGTGGATGGGTCTTAGCAGGAATTCAACAAGTGATTTAAGGATGGGTAAGCAGTTTTTTCTACCCTCAGTCTGGAGCGCAAAAGCACTTTCTAGGGCCATCAATCATTTGCTGGAGAAAGAGTCTTGGGCCCGTGCTGAATTAATCTGCCATGCCGGTAAGCGAATTAAGCTGTGCTTACCGGTGACGCAAGTGGGCCTCATGATTGATGCCGAGGGATACTTACAGGCGCTCGAGTCGATCGATACTCTGAACGATGTTCATTTGACTTTAAGTATTGCTCCAAATGAGTTGGCGGAGATGCTGGCGAGCCAAGGCGAAATGCGTGAAAAAGCCTTTAAAGCCGTAAAAATTACTGGTGATGCAGACTTAGCACAGTTAATAGGGCGGCTAGCGGGCCAATTGCGCTGGGAGTATGAAGAAGATTTGGCCCGTTTCATTGGTGATGCCCCTGCCCATTTTCTAGTGAAGCAAGGCAAACGCT
>Ga0049085_10000364_pt1 | contig 18119 bp, 29 predicted proteins | sample GreLakmeSU08MSRF_FD_66721 | JGI IMG/M metagenome (GOLD analysis project Ga0049085, IMG submission 66721) | Freshwater lentic microbial communities from great Laurentian Lakes, MI, USA - Great Lakes metaG SU08MSRF | ecosystem: Environmental > Aquatic > Freshwater > Lake | place: Great Lakes... | reverse complement strand
CGCGCGCTAAAAAACGCATATTGTTACCCGATCCTAAGTTCAACGACGTAGTAGTTACTCGTTTTGTGAACGGGATGATGTATGATGGTAAGAAATCATTGGCATACAACATTTTTTACTCAGCATTGGACTTGGTAGAAGCCAAAGCCACAGAAGAGCCCGGTATTGAGACCTTCCGCAAAGCGTTGAATAACGTAATGCCTACGGTTGAGGTTAAGGCACGTCGTGTTGGTGGTTCTACATTCCAGATCCCTACAGAAGTTCAACCTCGCCGTCGTATGGCAGTTGGAATGAAGTGGATGATTGGATATGCTCGCAAGCGCAACGAAAAATCAATGGCTGAGAAATTGGCTGGTGAAATTTTGGCTGCATCGCGTAATGAAGGTTCTGCAGTGAAGAAAAAAGAAGATACACACAAAATGGCTGAAGCCAACAAAGCTTTCGCACACTTTAGAGTTTAATAAGAGGAATTTAAGAGCATGTCACGCGATTTATCATTTACAAGAAACATTGGTATTGCAGCCCACATTGATGCGGGTAAGACAACTACTACGGAGCGTATTCTTTACTATGCTGGTGTAAACCACAAAATTGGTGAAGTACACGACGGAGCAGCTACTATGGACTGGATGGCTCAAGAGCAGGAGCGTGGAATTACCATTACTTCAGCGGCTACAACAGTTTTCTGGAAATACTTAGATAACAATTACCACATTAACATCATAGATACTCCAGGTCACGTAGATTTTACTGTAGAGGTGAATCGTTCTTTGCGTGTATTGGATGGCTTGGTATTTTTGTTTAGTTCGGTTGATGGTGTTGAACCACAATCTGAGACAAACTGGCGCTTGGCAAATAATTACAATGTAGCTCGTATCGGATTCGTTAACAAAATGGATCGTGCCGGTGCGGATTTCTTAAATGTAGTAACACAGGTAAAAACCATGTTGGGGAGCAACGCAATTCCTTTGCAGTTGCCCATCGGTGCTGAAGATAATTTCATAGGGGTTGTAGATTTGATTAACTTTCGTGGAATGGTCTGGAGCGAGAATGATCATGGGATGACCTATGAAACGATCGATATTCCCGCAGATATGTTGGAAGAGGCTACTATTTGGAGAGAGAAGTTGTTGGAAGCAGTATCTGAATACGATGATACGTTGATGGAGAAATTCTTCGAGGATCCAAAGTCAATTACAGAAAGAGAAATTTTGAATGCATTGCGTCCAGCTGTTATCGACATGAAAATTGTTCCGATGATGTGTGGATCTGCGTTCAAGAATAAGGGTGTACAAACTATGTTGGATATGGTTATGGAATTGATGCCGTCTCCAATCGACAAAGGTGGTGCAATCGGAACCAACCCAGACACAGGTGCTGAGGTGATCCGTAAGCCCGATTATAAAGAACCTTTTGCCGCTTTGGCATTTAAGATTGCCACGGATCCTTATGTGGGTCGTTTGTGCTTCTTGCGTGCATATTCTGGTAAATTGGATGCGGGTTCTTATGTGTTGAACATGCGCACTGGTAACAAAGAGCGTATTTCACGTATCTTCCAAATGCATGCGAACAAACAGAACCCTATCGATTATTTGGGAGCGGGTGACATTGGTGCTGCAGTGGGTTTCAAAGACATCAAAACAGGTGATACATTGGTAGCTGAAGGCCACCCAATCGTATTGGAATCAATGGTATTCCCTGAGCCTGTAATTGGTTTGGCTATTGAACCAAAAACACAAACAGATTCTGACAAATTGGGCAATGCTTTGTCTAAATTGGCGGAAGAAGATCCTACATTCCGTGTACATTCAGACCAAGAAACTGGACAAACCATCATTAGTGGTATGGGTGAATTGCACTTGGAAATCATCCTGGATCGTTTGAAGCGTGAATTTAAGGTTGAATGTAACCAAGGTGCGCCTCAAGTAACATATAAAGAAGCAATTACTGAAAATTATACTCACCGTGAAACGTACAAGAAACAAACTGGTGGTCGTGGTAAATTCGCGGATATCCAATTTACTATTGGTCCTGCCGACGATACATTCGTGGGTGAAGGTCTGCAGTGGGTAAATGACGTAGTGGGTGGTTCTATCCCCCGTGAATTCATTCCTTCAGTAGAAAAAGGTTTCAAAGCCGCAATGTCCAATGGTGTGTTAGCAGGCTATGCAATCGATCGTATGAAAGTGCGTTTGTTCGACGGTAGTTTCCACGCGGTGGATTCAGATTCATTGTCGTTTGAAGTTGCAGCGCGCAGCGGTTTCCGTGAAGCAGCCCGACGTTGTAATCCAGTATTGTTGGAGCCAATTATGAAATTGGAAGTGGTAACGCCTCACGAAAATAGTGGTGATGTTATGGGTGATTTGAACCGTCGTCGTGGTCAATTGGAAGGAATTGATGAACGTGCAGGTGCTCAGATTGTAAAAGCAAAAGTGCCATTGAGTGAAATGTTTGGATATGTAACAACATTGAGAACTATCACTTCGGGCCGCGCAACGTCAACGATGGAATTCAGTCACTTTGCTGAAACACCAAAGAGCATTGCAGATGAAGTATTGAAAAAAGCTAACGCTACGAGTTAATAAATTACAAAATGATAAGTCAAAAAATCAGAATTAAGCTCAAGTCTTTCGACCACAACCTTATCGACAAATCTGCCGAGAAGATTGTGAAGGCCGTTAAGACCACTGGGGTTGTGGTGAGTGGGCCAGTGCCGCTACCAACACGTAAAAGGATTTTTACAGTGTTGCGTTCACCTCACGTAAACAAAAAAGCTAGGGAGCAGTTTCAATACTGCACATACCAACGCTTAATCGACATTTTCAACGGTTCTACCAAGACTGTTGATGCTTTGATGAAGATTGAGTTGCCTAGTGGTGTTGAAGTTGAAATCAAATTGTAAGGAGGGTAGTTGTTATGAATGGAATTATTGGAAAAAAATTGGGTATGACCAGTATCTTTAACGAAGGCGGCAAGCGTTTGGCTTGTACGGTTGTTGAAGCTGGACCATGCGTAGTTACCCAGGTAAAGACAAAAGATACAGACGGATACGAAGCCGTACAATTGTCTTGGGGTGAAAAGAAAGACAAGCATACTTCTTCAGCAATGAAGGGTCACTTTACTAAATCAAATACTACGCCTAAGCGTGTAGTTATGGAATTCCGTGATGTTGAATCAACTCCAGAGTTGGGTTCGATCATTGATGTGAGTTTGTTTGAGGCGGGCGAGTTTGTTAACGTGGTTGGAAAAGCCAAGGGAAAAGGTTTTCAGGGTGTTGTAAAACGTCATGGTTTCGCGGGTGTTGGTGAAGCAACTCACGGCCAGCACAACCGTTTGCGTGCACCGGGATCTATTGGAGCTTGTTCATTTCCAGGTCGTGTATTCAAAGGAATGCGCATGGCTGGTAGAACGGGAGGGCAACGCGTTAAAATCCAAAACTTGGAAGTGTTAAAAATTGATGCAGAAAGAAACCTAATCGTAATTAAAGGTGCGATTCCAGGTCATAATGGTTCAACCGTAATAATTGAGCGTTAATCATGGAAATTAAAGTATTAAACAAGCAAGGGTCTGAGACTGGAAGGACGGTAACGTTATCTGAGTCTATATTTGGATTGAGTCCAAACGACCACGCCATATATTTGGATGTGAAACAGTTCATGGCAAATCAACGTCAGGGTACACACAAAACCAAAGAGAGAAAAGAAATTCACCGGTCTACCAAAAAGATTTTCCGTCAGAAAGGTACAGGGGGTGCACGTCACGGTTCATTGAAAGCAGGTATTTTTGTAGGGGGAGCTCGTATTCACGGTCCTCGTCCACGTGACTATTCTTTCAAATTGAACAAAAAGTTGAAGCGTTTGGCTCGTTTGTCTGCTCTTTCTTATAAGGCAAAAACAAACAACATCATGATCGTTGAAGATTTTGACATGTCTACGCCAAAAACATCGGAGTTTGCAAACATGTTGAAAGCTTTAAAGGTGACCGGTCGTACACTATTCGTAACGTCTGAGATCCAGAAGAACATCGTGTTGAGTGGACGTAACATTGAAGGAAACACAGTCATGCGTGCTTCAGATATGAACACATACGCAGTGATGAAAGCTGGACAATTAATTTTAACCGAAAGTTCAATCGCCAAGATTCAGGAGGCAAATACAAAATGATACTCAAGAAGCCGTTGATTACTGAGAAAATGACCGCTATCATGGATAAGCGTGGTCAGTATGGTTTCATCGTTGACCCGAAGTCAAACAAGGATGAAATTAAGAAAGCCATTGAAGAATTCTATGGAGTGGAAGTTGCATCAGTAAACACCATGATCCAACGGGGGAAGTCGCGCCGTAACCGTCGCACAGGCCAAATCTCCGGTTATACTGCAAAGTATAAAAAGGCCATTGTCACATTAAAAGAAGGATTTAACATAGACTTTTACGAAAACATCTAATCATGGCAGTACGTCGTTTAAATCCCACCACGCCTGGTCAACGCTTTAGAGTTGCCAATGCGTTTGCTGAAATCACTGCTAGCAAACCTGAGAAGAGTTTGTTGGTATCATTGAGCAAATCCGGTGGACGGAATAATCAAGGAAAAATCACCTCACCGTATATCGGGGGTGGTCACAAACGTCGCTATCGTATCATCGACTTCAAACGTAATAATTTTGGAGTAGTTGGTGAGGTAATGACAGTAGAATACGATCCAAATCGCAGTGCATTTATTGCTTTGGTTCAATTCGGTGAAGAGAAGAGATACATCATTGCTCCTTCGGGATTGAAGGTGGGTCAGAAAGTGGAACAGGGTCCAGGCGTATCTCCAGAGATTGGGAATGCATTGCCATTGGCTGAAATTCCATTGGGTACTTTGATTCACAACATCGAAATGAATCCAGGTCAGGGTGCCAAAATTTGTCGCAGTGCTGGTTCCTATGCCCAATTAATGGCGCGTGAGGGTAAGTATGCTGCTATCAAATTGCCTTCAGGTGAGAGTCGTTTGATTTTGGCTGCATGTATTGCTGCCATTGGAACGGTAGGAAATCAGGAGCATAGTCAGGTGCGTAAAGGCAAGGCCGGTCGCTCACGTTGGATGGGAATGCGTCCACGCGTACGTCCTTCTGCAATGAACCCTGTTGATCACCCGATGGGTGGTGGTGAAGGCCGCAACAAGGGAGGTCAGCCTCGTTCAAGGAATCTCATTTACTCTCAGGGTCAAAAGACACGTGCACCGAAGAAAGGTAGCAGTAATTTGATCATTGAGAAAAGAAAATCAATCCGCAATAAGTAATAGATAAGCGAAATCATGGCAAGATCCATTAAAAAAGGTCCATTTGTAGACGTAAAGCTTTCAAAGAAGGTAGTAGTCCTCAACGAAAGCAACAAGAAAACGGTAGTTAAGACCTGGTCAAGAAGAAGCTTGATTATTCCAGACTTTGTAGGACACACGTTTGCTGTTCACAACGGGAATAAGTTTATTCCTGTTTATGTAACAGAGAATATGGTAGGACATAAGTTGGGCGAATTTGCACCCACGAGAACATATAAAGGTCACGGTAAATAAACATTGAAGGCATGGAAGCAAAAGCAATTTTAAGAAACTGTCCGTTATCGCCACGCAAAATGCGTTTGGTAGCAGATGTTGTACGCGGTGAGCGTGTTGAGCGCGCATTGAACATTCTTCAGTGGAATCAAAAACCTACCTATGCAATTTATTTGTCTAAATTACTCAAGAGCGCAATTGCGAACTGGGGTCAGGCAAATACCGGTGAGCGTATCGAAGACAGCGAATTGTATGTAAAAACAATCATGGTAGATGGTGGTATTGTTGTAAAGCGTTTGAGAACTGCTCCTCAGGGTCGTGGTTACCGTCAGCGCAAGCGCACAAATCACGTTACGATTGTGATCGACAGTTTGAAGAACAAGGAAGTTCAAACCACTAACGAATAATAAAGGATAGCAGAATAGAATATGGGACAAAAGATTAACCCTATAGCATTACGATTAGGAATCATCCGTGGTTGGGACTCCAATTGGTATGGAGGAAAAGATTACGGCGATAAGCTCGTTGAAGACGAGAAAATACGCAAGTATTTGCAAGTGCGTATTCCAAAAGGAGGCATTTCCAAAGTCGTGATTGAAAGAACACTAAAGCGCATAACTTTGACCATTCACACGAGCCGTCCTGGCATCGTAATTGGTAAAGGGGGCGGAGAAGTTGATGCAATCCGCGAAGAAATTAAGAAAATCACTGGTAAGGATGTTCAAATCAACATCAGTGAGATCAAACGTCCAGAATTGGATGCTCGTTTGGTGGGAGAGAATATCGCCCAGCAGATTGAAAATCGTTTTTCATACAAGAGAGCCATTAAGAATTCGATTCAAGGTACTATGAAAATGGGAGCTGAGGGAATTAAGGTTCGTATCAGCGGTCGTTTGAATGGTGGTGAGATTGCTCGTTCTGAGATGTATAAAGATGGTAGAACTCCATTGCATACATTGCGTGCAAACATCGACTATGCATTGGTGGAAGCGCAGACGGTTTACGGAAAAATCGGTATTAAAGTATGGGTGTGTAAGGGAGAGATTTACGGAAAGGTAGATTTGGCTCCTCAAGTTGAACAAGAACGTCGCCGTGATGGTGGTGGAAATCGTCCTGATCGTAGAGATCAGCGTGGTGGAGACCGCAACCGTGGTGGAGATCGTGGTGGAGATCGCCGTAGAAGGAATTAATAAGGAGAATTAAGCTATGCTGAGTCCAAAAAGAACAAAATTTAGAAAACAACACAAGGGAAAAGTGAAGGGTCTTGCTACACGCGGGCATCTTATTTCCTATGGTAGCTTTGGATTAAAATCCATGGAACCATCGTGGATCACAGCCAGACAGCTAGAAGCGGCTCGTATTGCGGTAACGCGTTACTTGAAGCGTGAAGGTCAAGTTTGGATAAGGATTTTCCCAGATAAGCCAATTACCAAGAAGCCTGCAGAGGTTCGTATGGGTAAAGGTAAAGGTGCTCCAGAATACTGGGTTGCCATTGTTAAACCAGGAACAATTATGTTTGAAGTAGCGGGTGTACCCATGGAAATTGCCAAAGAGGGTATGCGTTTGGCGGCACAGAAAATGCCGGTGGCTTGCAAATTTATTGTCCGTCCAGATTATAATGAGGAGAACTAATCAATGAAGTACGCAGATATCAAAACGCTTCCAAATAAAGAACTAGTTGAGCGCTATAAGGAGGAGAAAAAACGGTTGACAAAAATGAGATTTCAGAATACCGTTGCTCAAATTGAGAACCCTCACAAAATGAAAGAAGCAAGAAAAGACGTGGCTCGCATGTTGACGGAGTTAAACGCTCGTCGTCAGGAAGCGGAAATGAATGCCATCGAAAGGAAAATCAACCAAAGCCAAGAAAACTAATGGAAACGGTAAGAAACGCAAGAAAAGAGATTGTTGGTGTTGTTGCCAGTGCTAAGATGGATAAGACCATCGTAGTAACTGTTGTGCGCAACGTTAAGCACCCCAAATATGGTAAGTACTTTAAAAAGACCAAGAAGTACACGGCTCATGACGAGGCCAATACTTGTGGTGAGAACGACATCGTTCGCATCATGGAGACCCGTCCGTTGAGTAAGACCAAACGGTTTAGATTGGTAGAAATCGTAGAAAAAGCTAAATAAGATGGTACAACAAGAATCAAGATTGAGAGTAGCCGACAACAGTGGTGCAAAAGAAGTACTTTGCATTCGCGTGTTGGGTGGTACGGGTCGTAGATATGCCAGCGTTGGCGATAAAATTGTTGTTTCTGTGAAAGCAGCGATTCCCGGTAGTAACGTAAAAAAAGGTTCGGTTTCAAAAGCCGTAGTTGTACGCGTGAAAAAAGAAGTTCGCAGACCTGATGGATCTTACATCCGTTTTGATGAAAATAGCTGCGTATTGTTAACCAACAACGACGAGCCGAGAGGCACTCGTATTTTCGGGCCTGTTGCCCGTGAATTGCGCGACAAACAGTTTATGAAGATCGTTTCATTGGCCCCTGAAGTTTTATAAGAGATGGCAAAGAAAGAAATAACCAAAACAAAATTGCACGTAAAGAAGGGCGACACTGTGAAGGTGTTGGCTGGAGACGACAAAGGTAAAACAGGCAAAGTAATGCGTGTGTTGCCATCTACAAATCGTGCGGTGGTAGAAGGATTGAATATGGTAACAAAACACTTCAAACCTTCTGCGCAAAATACCTCTGGTAGAATTGATAAAATTGAAGCACCAATTCATTTATCTAACTTAATGGTTGTAGTTGCAGGCGCGGCTACTCGCATTGGTAGAAAAGTGAATGAGGGTGGAAAATTGCAGCGTTTTGCAAAATCAACTGGGGAATTCATTAACTAAATAGAAATAGAAGACCATGAGTTACGTTCCAAGGTTACAAACGAAATACAAAGAAGAAGTAGTAGGCGCTATGATGGCGAAATTTTCCTACAAGAATTACATGCAAATACCCCAGATCCAGAAGATTGTTTTGAATCAGGGTGTAGGTGCTGCGGTAAACGACAAGAAATTGGTTGATGCTGCGATTGATGAAATGACAAAAATCAGTGGACAGAAAGCCCAAGCAACTTTTTCAAAGAAGGATATTTCCAATTTTAAATTGCGTAAGAATGTTCCAATCGGTGCAAAAGTTACGTTACGTAAAGTGCGCATGTATGATTTTATTGATCGTTTGGTTACGATTGCATTGCCTCGTGTACGTGATTTTCAGGGATTGAATGTAAAGGGTTTTGATGGTAGAGGTAACTTTACTATGGGTATCACTGAGCAGATCATTTTTCCAGAAATCGACATCGATAAGTTAAATAAAATCACAGGTATGGATATCACCATTGTGACTTCCGCCAAAACAGACGAAGAGTGTTTAGAATTGTTAAAATTTTTAGGATTTCCCTTTAAAACCAAATAAGAGATGGCAAAAGAATCAATGAAAGCCAGACAGCGCAAACGTGAAGCCATGGTTGAACGTTATGCTGAAAAGCGCGCTAAATTAAAAGCTGAGGGCAACTATGATGCGTTGCAGGCTATTCCACGCAATGCTTCTCCTGTTCGTTTGCGCAATCGTTGCAAATTAACCGGTAGACCCCGTGGTTATATGAGAATATTTGGCGTTTGCCGGAACCAGTTCCGTCAATTGGCCAGTGATGGTAAAATTCCAGGAGTAACCAAATCTAGTTGGTAAAAAATATACAGCAATGACAGATCCAATTGCAGATTATCTGACCCGCTTGCGCAACGCAGTAAAAGCCAAGCACCGCGTGGTGGAAATACCCGCCAGCAATTTAAAGAAAGAAATGACCCGCGTGTTATACGAGAAGGGATATATCTTGAAGTACAAATTTGAAGAGACCGACAACCACCAAGGTGTGATTAAGATCGCGTTGAAATTTCACAACCAAACCAAGCAAAGTGCTATCACAACGTTGAGGCGTGTGAGCTCACCTGGGTTGCGACGTTATTCCAATGTGGAAAGCATGCCGAAGGTATTGAATGGTTTGGGAGTAGCTATCATCACCACTTCTAAAGGTGTAATGACCGATAAGGAGGCTCGTGTATTGGGCGTGGGTGGTGAAGTTTTATGTTTTGTATCATAACAATATAAAAGAAAATAAATGTCACGCGTAGGAAAATTGCCCATTACTATTCCAGCTAGTGTTACCGTTACGGTAAACAATGGCTTGGTGGTAGCCAAGGGCCCAAAAGGAGAAGTGTCACAGGAAATCAGTACCGACATGATTGTTGATATTGCTGATGGAGTTTTGACAGTCAATCGCCCCAGCGACAGTAAAATGCACAGAGCTTATCATGGCTTGTATCGTGCCCTTATAAACAATATGGTAATTGGTGTAAGCCAGGGCCACAGTGTTCGTCAGGAATTGGTAGGTGTAGGTTACAAGGTCTCTAACGAGGGTAATCTTGTAGAATTTGTATTGGGATATTCTCACAAAATCATGTTGGAAGTTCCAAAGGAAATCAAAGTAACTACTGAAACGTTAAAAGGTCAACCACCAGCAATTATGATGGAATGTGCCGACAAGCAATTGTTGGGGCAGGTTGCAGCGAAGATTCGTTCATTCCGAAAGCCTGAGCCATACAAAGGAAAAGGCATTCGTTTTGCGGGTGAAGTATTACGTAGAAAAGCGGGTAAATCTGCTTCTAAGAAATAAGGAGGAACGTAAAAATGGCAAACACCAAAAAAATCAATAAAAAGAATAAAATCAAACGCAGAATTCGCGGTAGAGTTTCTGGTACAACAGCACGTCCTCGTTTGAACGTGTTCAGAAGCAATGCTGAAATCTATGCGCAAATCATCGACGATTCCAATGGAACTACATTGTGTGCTGCATCTTCTCGTGAGGCGAGCTTTGCTGCAAACAAAGTAACCAAAGTGGAGAAGGCAGCGATCGTGGGTAAAGCCATTGCAGCGCGTGCTATCGAAGCCGGAATCAAGGCAGTAGTTTTTGATCGTGGTGGAAATTTGTACCACGGTCGTGTTAAAAGATTGGCAGAGGGCGCTCGTGAGGGTGGTCTTGAATTCTAAAAGAAACGAACATGTTGAATAGCAATATTGTAAGAGTTAGACCCAGTGAACTTACCTTAACAGAGAAGGTTGTATCCATCAACCGTGTATCTAAGGTTACCAAGGGCGGTCGTACTTTCAACTTCACCGCTTTGGTGGTTGTAGGCGATGGCAAGGGTGTGGTAGGTCATGGATTGGGCAAATCAGGTGAAGTAATGGATGCCATCAATAAAGGAATCGAAGATGCAAAGAAAAATTTGATCAAGGTTCCGGTTATTAATGGTACTGTACCTCACGAACAAATCGGTCGTTTCGGCGGCGGACATGTATTTTTAAAGCCTGCGGCTCACGGTACTGGAGTAATTGCCGGTGGTGCTATGCGTGCAGTTTTGGAAAGTGCAGGTGTTACAGACGTATTGGCTAAGTCAAAAGGTTCATCCAACCCACACAATGTGGTGAAGGCAACCTTTGATGCTTTGGTGAAAATGCGTGATCCACATTCCGTGGCTCAGTTGCGCGGAATTAGTATGAAAAAAGTATTTAACGGTTAATTGTTATGTCTAAGGTAAAAATTACACAAATCAAAAGTGGCATTGGATATCCAAAAAACCAAAAAGCTACGTTAAAAGCCCTAGGCTTGAATAAAATGCACGCCAGCCGTATTGTTGAGCTTAACGGTTCTACAGAAGGAATGGTTCGCACCGTAAGTCATTTGTTAAAAGTTGAAAACGCTGATTAATTAAAAAGATGAATCTTAGTAATTTAAAACCCGCAGAAGGTTCTATCAAAAACCGTAAACGTATTGGCCGTGGTCAAGGTTCGGGTAGAGGTGGAACATCTACAAAGGGTCACAAAGGTGCACAGTCTCGCACAGGATATAGCCGTAAAATCGGTTTCGAAGGTGGTCAGATGCCATTGCAACGTCGTATACCAAAAGGTGGATTCAAAAACATTAACCGTGTTGAATATGCCGCTATTAACTTGGATGTATTGCAACAATTGGCAGAATCAAATGGTGTAACTACCATCGACAAGCAGTTCTTGATCAGCAAACACTTGATTAACAAGCGTGAGATGATTAAAGTATTGGGCCGTGGTGAAATCACGATCGCCTTGGAAGTTCACGCTCACAAATTCAGTGCAACTGCAAAAGCAGCCATTGAAAAGGCGGGTGGTAGCATCAGCGCAATCGCTTAATTAGACAACCATGAAGAAACTGATTGAAACTTTCAAACATATTTGGTCAATTGAAGAATTGCGCAGAAGGATTGTTTACACAATTTCTTTGTTGGTGATTTACCGATTGGGCTCATATGTAATTTTGCCTGGTATTGATAGCGATGCTTTAGAGGGATTGAACAATCAAACCAAGAACAACATTTTGGGATTGATCAATACTTTCGCGGGTGGCGCTTTTGGTAGAGGTGCGATTTTTGCATTGGGAATCATGCCGTACATTTCGGCCTCGATTTTCATGCAATTGTTTTCTATCGCTGTTCCTGCTTTCCAAAGAATGCAGAAAGAGGGTGAAGAGGGCCGCAGAAAAATCAATCAGTATACACGTATCTTGACAATTGCATTTACTGCGGTTCAAGCATTTGGATATTTGAATAACATCACCAATACTCCTGGAAACAGAGCGGCGTTGTTGTTTAACTACACCGATGTATTGTCGTATGAAATGTTTATGATTAGTAACATTTTCTTACTTACTGCAGGTACATTGTTTACTATGTGGCTGGGAGAGCGTATCACGGACCGTGGATTGGGAAATGGTATCAGTTTGTTGATTATGGTGGGTATCATTGCCCGCATGCCTTCGGCTTTATTGAGCGAACTGGTGTTTAAATTCCAAGGTGCCGGATTTATCCTTTTCATAATCGAAATGGTAATTTGGTTTATGGTTGTGTTGGGTGTGATCATGCTAACCCAAGGAACCCGTAAGATAACAATTAACTACGCTAAGCGTGTTGTGGGTAACCGCCAATACGGAGGAGCGCGACAATATTTGCCTATCAAGATTTTGGCGGCCGGTGTAATGCCAATCATTTTTGCACAAGCTATTTTGTTTTTGCCTGCAACGGTGACAAGTTTCTATACACAAACTGCACCGCCAGAATGGTTGATGAGTATGATGAATCCCAACAGCTTTTGGCACAATGCTGTCTTGGTATTTTTGATCGTAATTTTCACATACTTCTATACGGCAATTATTTTCAACCCAGTTCAGATGGCTGATGATATGAAGCGAAATAACGGTTTCATCCCCGGTATCAAACCTGGAAAACAGACGGCAAATTTCATCGACAGTGTGATTTCGAAGATTACATTTCCGGGGGCTTTGTTTATTAGTATTGTTGCAATACTACCAGTGATGGCTGCGAATAGCGGGGTGAATCAAGAATTTAGTCAGTTTTTTGGAGGTACAAGTTTGTTGATTTTGGTGGGTGTAGTATTGGATACGTTGCAACAGATAGATAGCTATTTGTTGATGCGTAAATACGATGGCTTGATGAGTGGTGGGGGTAGAATGAAGGGCAGGATAACAAACCAATATAGTCAAGTTGATTTTTAATAATAATTTTTGTAATTTCGCAACCCTTTTAACAAGATGTCCAAACAAGATGCAATAAAACAAGATGGCACGATAACGGAAGCGTTATCAAATGCCATGTTTCGTGTAAAGTTGCAAAACGGACATGAGATTATAGCAACCATTTCAGGTAAGATGAGGATGCACTATATCCGAATCCTACCTGGTGATCGTGTACAAGTTGAAATGTCTCCTTATGACTTAACCAGAGGAAGAATTTCATATAGATATAAGTAAGACCATGAAAGTAAGAACCGCAGTAAAAAAGCGCAGTGTTGACTGTAAAATCGTACGCCGAAAGGGTAAGGTGTACGTTATTAACAAAAAGAACCCAAAATATAAGCAAAGACAAGGATAACCATAATGGCTAGGATAGCGGGGATAGATATTCCCAAAAACAAAAGAGGCGTAATTGGCCTAACCTACATCTACGGAATTGGTAGTAGTAGAGCTGCCTTGATTTTGGATCAAGCAGGAATCAGTCATGACAAGAAGGTGAATGAGTGGAACGACGATGAGTTGGGTTCTATTCGTAATTTTATCACTGCCAACATCAAGACGGAAGGAGAATTGCGTTCAGAGGTGCAATTGAACATCAAGCGATTGATGGATATCGGTTGTTATCGCGGACAACGTCACCGGAAAGGGTTGCCAGTTCGAGGTCAGCGGACCAGTACCAATGCACGTACTCGTAAGGGTAAGCGCAAGACAGTTGCAGGTAAGAAAAAAGCCACTAAGTAATCCATAGTATCGAAAAGAATCATGGCAAATACGAATAAGAAAAAAGTTCAAAAGAAGAAGGTAAAAGTTGACTCTATGGGTCAGGTGCACATTCGTGCTACTTTCAATAATATCATTATCTCGGTTACTAACGTAGATGGACAAGTGATTAGCTGGTCATCTGCTGGTAAAATGGGATTTAGGGGTTCTAAAAAGAACACACCTTATGCAGCTCAGGTTTCTAGCTTGGATTGTGCCAAAGTTGCTTACGATGCAGGTTTGAGAAAGGTTGATGTTTTCGTAAAAGGTCCTGGAAGCGGTCGCGATAGTGCGATTCGTAACCTTCAAACCGTTGGAATTGAAGTTATATCTATCACAGATATTACGCCAATGCCACACAACGGATGTCGTCCACCTAAGCGTAGAAGAGTTTAATCAATTAGAAGAAAATACCAATGGCAAGATATACAGGTCCAAAATCAAAAGTTGCTCGTCGTTTCCGCGAACCCATTTTCGGAAAAGATAAAGCACTTGAAAAGAAGAACTACGGTCCAGGTCAACACGGCAATTCTCGTCGTAAGCCCAAGAAATCGGAGTACGCAGTTCAATTGGCTGAGAAGCAAAAAGCCAAATACACTTATGGTGTATTGGAGAAGCAGTTCCGTAACACTTTCAAGCGTGCGGCTGCGAAAAAGGGAATCACCGGAGAGAACTTGTTAAAGTTCTTGGAAGCTCGTTTGGATAATGCAGTGTACCGTATGGGTATTGCACCAACCCGTCGTGGCGCCCGTCAGTTGGTTTCTCACTGTCACATCCTTGTGAATGGCGAAGTAGTTAACATCGCGAGCTATCAATTGCGTCCAGGTGACGTAATTGCAGTACGTGAGCGTTCTAAGTCATTGGAAGTAATTACCAATTCAGTGAGTAAAGTAAACAACCGCTTTAGCTGGATCGATTGGAATGGAAACGAAATGAGTGGCAAGTTTTTGACTTACCCTGAACGTTCTGAAATTCCTGAGAACATTAAAGAGCAGTTGATTGTCGAACTTTATAGCAAATAATAATAACAAAATCATGGGTGTAATACCTTTTCAAAAACCGAATAAAGTGGTGATGCACAAAGCCACCGATTTTCATGGAGTGTTCGAATTCTCTCCATTGGAAAAAGGCTATGGTGTTACCATTGGAAATGCAATGCGTAGAATTCTCCTTTCATCCTTGGAAGGTTATGCCATCACCTCTGTAAAAATACAGGGTGTAGACCACGAATTTAGCACCATCAAAGGTGTTGCCGAAGATGTGGTAGAGATGGTATTGAATTTGAAGCAAGTGCGATTCAAAGCCAACTCTTCTACCGAAGAGCAGGAGAAAATTTTCATCAGTGTGAAAGGCAAAGATCAGTTCTTGGCTGGAGACATCGGACGTTATACCAATGCGTTTAACATCCTAAATCCCGAGTTGGTAATCTGTAACATGGAACCCACTGTAAATTTGGAGTTGGAAATCACTGTTGGAAAAGGTCGTGGTTATGTACCTGCCGAAGAAAACAAAGTGAAAGATGCCCAAATTGGAACCATCGCAATTGATTCTATTTATACGCCAATTCGTAACGTGAAATACAGCGTTGAAGATTTCCGTGTAGAGCAAAGAACCGATTACGAGAAATTGGTGATGGAGTTGAGCACAGACGGAAGTATTCATCCCGAAGAAGCCATTAAAGAGGCTGCGAAGATTTTGATTCAGCACTTTGTATTGTTTAGCGACGAGAACATTATGCCTGAGTCTAAAGCGAGCAAAGCCGTTGAAGAAGTTGACGAAGGATTCTTGTCTATGCGCAAAATTTTGAAAACTCCTTTGGCCGATCTTGATCTTTCTGTTCGTGCATACAATTGTTTGAAAGCTGCAGAAATTAGGACTTTGGGTGAGTTGGTAAATTACCATATCGACGATTTGTTAAAGTTCAGAAACTTTGGTAAAAAGTCGTTGTCAGAATTGGAAGAGTTTGTTCGTGAAAAAGGCTTGCACTTTGGAATGGACGTTGCTAGATACAACATTAACGAAGATTAATTAAGCGATGAGACACGGAAAAAAATTCAATCACTTAGGAAGAACAGCTTCACATCGCGCAGCTATGCTGTCTAATATGGCTTCTTCTTTGATTATCCATAAGCGTATAGTAACAACGGTTGCAAAAGCAAAAGCGTTGCGTGTGTATGTTGAACCCATTATTACTCGTAGTAAAGAAGCTACAACCCACAATTACCGTACTGCATTTTCTTATTTGCAGGACAAAGTGGCTGTAACTGAATTGTTTACAGTAGTTGGAGGTAAAGTTACAAGTCGTCCAGGTGGTTATACTCGCATTTTGAAAACTGGCAATCGTGCTGGTGACAATGCGGAAATGGCTATGATCGAGTTGGTTGATTTCAATGAGTTCTTCGAAGGATTTAACGAGGATAAGAAAAAGTCTACTACTCGTCGTTCTCGTCGTGGTGGTGCATCAACACCAAAAACTTCTGCCCCTAAAGCCGAAGTTGCTGAAGCAGTTGTTGTTGCTACTGTTATTGAAGATGCCGTTGTTGAAACTGTAGTTGCTGAGGATGTAGTTGAAGATGCTGCTGAGGAAGTTGTTGCGGAAGTAGCTGCTGAAGAAGTAGTTGCTGCCCCTGCTGAAGAGGTTGCTCCAGAAGCACCCGCTGATGAAACGCCTGAAGCACCCGCTGCTGAAGAAGGTTCTGAGGAAGAAACAAAGTAATAAAATAGTTTATTTCATAAAAAAGGCCACCCAATTGGGTGGCCTTTTTGTTTGGTATAATTTGGCGCTTACTGACAACACCTAAATTTGATTGAGTGTAACTGTTAATTGGATTTGCCCTGTAAAACATCTTCAGTGATACCCAATTCCGCAAGTATATGGTCGGCTTTGGAAACATATTTCATTACAAACAAAGCATATCGAATATCGCAACCAATAGAACGACTGTAATTTTCGTTCCAGGCGTAGTCGTTAATCGTGGCGGTGAAACTGCGGTCGAAATTGATACCAATCAGTTCCCCACGATTGTTCAAGACTGGTGATCCACTGTTTCCACCGGTGGTATCTAAATTGTATAGCATGCCTACAATAACCTTCCCCGTTTCAGGATCTTTAAACACCGGTGCAATGTCTTTAATTCTCAAATTGTCTGCGACTATACTCGGTAATCTATAATCTGGACGCGTATTGGCCTTTTCAAAAACTCCATCTAAATAGGTGTATGGCTTGTGTATTTCGCCATCATTTGGACTGTATCCTCTTATATATCCGTAAGTTAAGCGCAAAGTGGAGTTTGCGTCAGGTATGAATTGTGTGGCTTTGAAATCTCTGCGCATGTCTAAATATACTGGCATTGCCGCTTTGATAATCTCCTCCATTTTTGCAGATTGCGTGCTTACGGGTCCTGTGATTTGATTTACCAATCGACCCCATTGACTCAGTGCGTCTTCCTTTGAAATGGCTTTTTCCCACCATTTTGCGTTGTACGAGGATTGATTCGCATCTGTAATGGAATTGGCTGCGGATTTCGCTGCTTCAGCAATGGCTTTGATTTCTGAAATTTGATTAATGCGCGTTTGTGTAGCCGCAATTTTTGCCCATGATTCTGGAGACCGACCTTTGAGCATCACTTTCAAACGATTGTTAAAGTACTCCTGGTTTTCGCCGAACATATTGCTCTGATGATATTTTTGTGCAATTTGATCGGTGTGTTTCATTTGTTCGATACCTTCAATGGCCATTTTTACCAGTACTCGTTGTTCAAGTTCCTTGTTTAGAGGAATTTCGATCGTATTTAATTGCTTGTTCAGACTCAATAGAATTGCTTTTTTGGCCTCGGCCAGATTGATCATTTTAGATGCCACCCCTGTAACGTTGGATTTTTGTGTATTATTTACAAGTATCGACCATTGCATCTTCGCATTTTCAATCGCTGCGATAGCATAACTGTATTTACTCTGGTTGTTGGTGAATTGTGTCCAATATCTAACATCTTTGGTTGCCGTTTTAATAGCCCAATGATTTCTCAGTGTATCGATGGCTGCCACACCCAGTTTTTGGTATCGTGGTTGTTTTTTTGCCCACTCTAGCATTTCATTTTCTTCGTTGTTTCGGGCATTCACCAGCTGGGTTCTGCGCAAGCCCTGGATTTTACCGCGGTAATTTTTTTCTACGTTTTCTAGACTCTGTACATCGCCGGCGAATGCCAATCTTTC
>Ga0049085_10000361_pt1 | contig 18177 bp, 16 predicted proteins | sample GreLakmeSU08MSRF_FD_66721 | JGI IMG/M metagenome (GOLD analysis project Ga0049085, IMG submission 66721) | Freshwater lentic microbial communities from great Laurentian Lakes, MI, USA - Great Lakes metaG SU08MSRF | ecosystem: Environmental > Aquatic > Freshwater > Lake | place: Great Lakes... | reverse complement strand
TCGATCCGATCGCGGCGAGTGCTGCGGCCCAGTTACTCGCCGAGCCACTTGGTGTCGTGACGACGCCCGCTCCCGTCGCTCGCGCGGCCATTGCCCGTGTCTGCCGCGAGACCGCCGAGCACCACGGCGGCGTGCGACTTGCCCTGCTTGGCCAGGGCGTTACGGCGTAATCGTCGAGAGCTGGCCCTGCTGGCTGATCAGCCAGAGTTCGCCGGCAGGGTCTTGGCCGATGGCAGCCAGGTTAGGTACGTGTAGACCGGTGTCGACGAGCTTTGCATCCTTGCGCAGAATCGACCAGATTCGGCCGCTACAGCTATCGCCGAAGACGTAGTTGCTCCGCAGCTTCCGAATCGTCTTGCCTCGATAGACCACCCCGCCCACGGGGTTGCAGCCATAGGCCGTGCCATAGGACGTGACTGGTTTGATGACCGTACCGGCGAGTGGCTGTGGCGTGTAGGGCTTCGTACCGTCAAAGGCGCGCCAGCCGAGGTTCGGAAGCGGCGGTGCGGGGTTCGGGATCCAGTCCACCTCTTCGTCCGAGCCTTGGCTGGGATCGATGATCCACATGCTCCCTGTGCGCGTGTCGAACGAGAAGCCCGGGTTGCGTACGCCCATCGCCCAGACAGGCGCCTGTCCGAGCGTGCCATCGGCAAACGGGTTGGTCGACGGGATCGCATACGGGGTGCCGGCATTGACGTCGATCCGGAGGATCTTGCCGAGCAGCGTGTTGGGGTTTTGGGCCCGGTTGCCGGGGTCGCCACCAGAGCCGCCGTCGCCAATCCCAACGTAGAGAAAACCGTCGGGTCCGAACGCGAGCTGGCCGCCATTGTGATTGGCATACGGCTGGCGAATCGACAGAAGCGTCGTTGCGGAGCCCTTCAGAAAATGCCCATACTTGCCTTTGCGAAAGCGCACGATCTGGGTGTCGCCGGCCGCATCGGTGTAGTTGACAAAGACGAAGCCGTTGTCCTTATAGAGCGGGCTATACGCGATTCCGAGTAGGCCGCGCTCGCCGCCCTGTTGGCCGACGCGGTCGGTCAGGTTGGCGAGGACGTTGACCTTGCCCTTGGCGATTGCGACCACCAACCCGTTGCGCTGTGTCACGACGGGCCATTGGTTATCGGGACGAAACGTCAGAGCAGTGGGGGAGGTGACCTTCGTCGCGATGGTCGTAAGTGAGAGCGCCTGAGCAGTCGAACCGGTGATGGCGCCGAATGCCACGGCGGCAATGGTGAAGGTTAGGACGGGGCGAAACACGCTCTCAGGGTATCCGCGTTTTCCCCGGGCGGGGCATCCAGCGGGGGGAAGTGGGTAGCCTTCGCCTGTGCAGACCGATGCGACTCCACTCACGTTTCAGGATCTGATCCTGCGCCTGCAGGCTTTTTGGGCTGCCGAAGGCTGCGCGATCGTCCAGCCGTACCACACAGAAGTTGGTGCTGGCACGATGAATCCCGCGACGCTGCTGCGCTGTCTGGGGCCCGATCCGTGGGCGACGGCGTACGTTGAGCCCTCGATTCGGCCGACCGATGGTCGCTATGCCGAGAATCCGTATCGGTTGCAGCACTACTATCAATTTCAGGTTCTGATCAAGCCCTCGCCCGATGCGATTCAGGAGTCGTATTTGCGCTCACTCGCTGCCATTGGCATCGACGCAGCCGCGCACGACGTGCGCTTCGTCGAGGACAACTGGGAGGCGCCGACGCTGGGCGCCTGGGGTACCGGTTGGGAGGTCTGGCTTGACGGGATGGAGGTGACGCAGTTCACCTACTTCCAGCAGGCTGGGGGGATCGATTGCGATCCAATCTCGGTGGAGTTGACGTATGGCCTCGAGCGGCTTGCCATGTATCTCCAGGGTGTCGATTCGTGTTGGGATCTGACGTGGGCGCCGGGCCTCTCCTATGCGGATGTGCATGCGCGTGGCGAGCGCGAATGGTCGGCGTACAACTTCGAGGTCGCGGATGTCGCGGGCCTCGTGCGAGCCTTCGATCATCACGAGGCGGAGTGCGGCCGTTGCCTCGAGGCTGCACTCCCGATCCCGGCCTACGACCAGGTCTTGAAGTGCTCGCATGCCTTCAACCTGCTCGATGCGCGTGGTGCGATTTCGGTGACTGAACGCGTCGCCTACATCGGGCGCGTGCGTGCCTTGGCTCGTGCCGTCGCCCACGCCTACCTCGGGTTGGAGTTGTCGTGACGGCTCCGCTGCTGATCGAGCTCGGTTGTGAGGAACTACCCGCGAACGCCTGCCGCGTCGCCGAGCGCGAGGCGGGTCTGACAATCGAGCGTCTGCTGACGGAGCGTCGCTTGACGCCGACCTCCGTCGAGGTCTTTGTGACGCCACGCCGGATCGCGGTGATCGCTGAGGGCGTGCCGAGCGAGGCGCCTGCCGAGACCAGCGTTCAGACCGGGCCGCCCGAGAAGGCAGCCCGCAACGACGATGGTTCGTGGTCGAAGGCGGCAGAGGGGTTTGCGCGTAAACACGGGCTGACACCTGACCAGCTCGAGGTGCGAGACGGCCTGCTCACCGCAACCGTTTCGGTCGTTGCCGAGCCGCTCGCCACCCATGCGCAGGCGCTCGTCGATGGGCTGATCGAGGGCCTGCAGATGCCGAAGAACATGCGTTGGGGCACGGGGACGTTGCGCTTCTCGCGACCGATTCGCACGCTCGTCGTGCTGCATGGCGCTACCGTTTTGCCGGCCGAGGTGCAGGGCGTGCAGAGTGGTCGTCTAACGCGTGGCCATCGTCTGTTGCAACCCGAGCTCGAACTTGCCAAGGTCGATGACTACGTCTCCGATCTTGGCGGCGCCGGCGTTGGTGCTCGCACAGGGGATCGCCGCGAAATCATCGAGACGCTGCTGACATCGCTGGCGAACGTGCACGACGCAACCTGGGATGATCCCGGCCGCGTGCTCAACGAGGTGGTCTATCTCGTCGAGTGGCCGCGCGTCATCGACGGGTCGATCCACGAGCGCTACCTCGAGCTGCCAGAGCGCGTGCTGGTGACGGCGATGCAGTCGCATCAGCGGTATCTGCCGTTGCGCGGCTCGACGGGCCTGTTGCGACCCGTCTTCTTGACCGTCGTCAACTCTCACCCAGAGGCCGACGAGATGGTGCGCGCTGGCAATGAGCGCGTGCTCGCTGGTCGCCTCGACGATGCTGTCTTTTCGCTCGCGAAAGATCGGGCCCGCGGCATCGAAGCGATGGCGGCCGAGCTCGATCGCATCACTTATCACCAGCGCCTCGGCACGTTGGCCGACCGCACGGCACGCCTCGAGGCGCTTGTGGCGGCGGTTGCAGATGGTGCCGACATTGCGGGTGACGATCGCGCGCATGGCCTCGAGGCTGCGCGTCTGGCCAAGGCCGACCTTGCCTCGACGTTGGTCGGCGAGTTTGCCGAACTGCAGGGAGAGACGGGCATGGAGTACGCCCGCGCGGCCGGCCAACCCGAAGCGGTGGCGCTGGCAATTCGCGAGCAGTATCAGCCCGATGGCGCGGGGCGACCCGTGCCCGAGACGCTGCCTGGCGCACTGCTCGCCTTGGCCGATCGCTTCGACCAACTCGTGGGCGTGGTCGCGATTGGCGAGCGCCCAACTGGGTCGCGCGATCCGTACGCCTTGCGCCGAGCCGCTGCGGGTATCGTCGAAATTCAGTCACGCTACGGCCTCGCGCTCGACCTGCCCACCCTGGTCGCCGAGACGCATGCGCTGCTCGTTGCCCAAACCGCCGACCTCGAGCTTGACGCGAGTGCAACGGCCGAGATTGTGGTGCCATTCATTCTCGATCGGGTTGATCAGGCGCTCGGCGATACTGGCGTTCCCGTCGATGTGCAGCGTGCGGCTCGTGGCGCGGGCCATGTCGATCCGGCGCGTCATGCTGCGCTCGCCCAGGCACTCCACGCGGCTGCCGATTCGGCAGAGCTAGCCGGAGCCCACGCGGCGGTGACGCGCTGTAGTCGCATCGTTGAGAAGGAAACAGCGGCGGATGTCGTTGATCCAGCGTTGCTGACCGACGCCTCGGAACGGGCGCTGGCGGAGGCCATCGCGACGCTCGCGCCGCGCATTGCCGCCGAATCCGATCCGGTCGTTGCACTTCGCGAGTCTGCGGCGCTTGCGCCCGCAGTGGATGCGCTGTTTGATGGCGTGATGGTGCTCGCAGAGGATCCCGCCGTGCGGGCTAACCGCGTGCGCCTGCTGCGCGATGCGCTGGCGGCATTCCAACCCATCGGCGACCTCACTAAACTGCAGCGATGAGCGACCAGCCTGTCGAGATCCATATCGTCTCGGACTCCACGGGCGATACGGCCTCGCGTGTTGCGCGCGCCGTGCAAGCCCAGTTCTCTGCGTCGCCCGTCAAGATCGTTCGTCATCCGCGTGTCAACACGGTTGAGGGGCTGCAGGCCGCCTTTTCCAAAATGCGGGGTCCGAGCAAGGCCGCGGTCTTTTTCACGCTGATCGATCGTGATCTGCGCGACCGAGCGACCGAGCTTTGCGAGCGTCATGGTCTTCCTTCGTGCGATCTGCTCGGCGCTCCGCTCGAGGCGTTGCAGCAGGCGTCGGGCAGCCAAGCCGAGCTCGTGCCGGGGCGTCCCGTCGCGTTGGAGATCGATTACTTCAAGCGCGTGGCGGCGATGGAGTTTGCCGTCAAGCACGACGATGGTCTCTCGGGCGAGGGGCTCGACGAAGCCGACATCGTGATCGTCGGTGTCTCGCGTACCGGCAAGACGCCACTCTCGATGTACCTCGGCTACCTCGGCTACAAGACGGCGAACATTCCCTTGGTGCCGGCAGTCGATCCGCCGCAGCAGCTCTTCCGGATCGATCGCGCCAAGATCGTTGGACTCACCATCGACCCCGAACGATTGCAGCGAATCCGTGGTCGTCGGCTGCGCGCAATGGGTGGGCGCGCGCGCAATAACTACGCCGACTTGGCCAAGATTCTCGAAGAGCTCGACGACTGCACGAGCGTCTTTCGCAAGCTTGGCTGCCCCGTCATCGACGTCTCGAACCTCGCGGTCGAAGAATCGGCGTTACGGGTCATAAACTTAGTGGAAGAGCGATCCCACGACGAAGAGGAGGGGGCCGGCAATGTCGTTTCGTGAAATGCGAATTGCGTACCGAAATGGCGAGTTGTCCGAGGCCGCCGCTGGCGACAATCCAATCGACCTCTTCATGGCCTGGATCGAGACGGCGCGTGAATCGGGTGCCATTCTCGAGCCGAACGCAATGACGCTCGCAACGGTTAGTGCCGATGGTGCGCCGTCCGCCCGCATGGTGCTGCTCAAAGAGGTCGACGACGACGGCTCGTTCGTCTTCTACACCAACCGCATGGGTCGTAAAGGGCACGAGATCACCACCAATCCCCGGGTGGCCCTCGTCTTTTGGTGGGAGCCGCTCGAGCGCCAGGTTCGTATCGAGGGCACGATCGCCGAGACGAGCGCCGAGGAGACGGCCACCTATTTTGCCTCTCGCCCACGCGAGAGTCGGATTGGTGCCTGGGCTTCGAACCAGAGTCAGCCGATCGCGAATCGTCAAGAGCTCGAGCAGCAGTTTGCCTCGGCCGACGCAGAGCATCCTGGCGAGGACGTGCCGGTGCCGCCATGGTGGGGTGGCTACGCCATTCAGCCGACAGCGATCGAGTTTTGGCAGGGGCGGATGGGCCGCTTGCACGATCGCCTCTCCTACACGCGTGAGGGGCCGAAGTGGTCGCTGACGCGCCTACAGCCGTAGCGCGACCGGGTAGCCTCTAGTTATGCCAAACAGTCGCGTCGTCGCTTCCAGCATGGTCGAACAGACGTGCGACATCCTGCGCGAACGGATTCGCACGGGAGAGATTCCTCCAGGCACGCGCCTGCGGCAGGAGGTGTTGGCCGAAGAGCTTGGCATCTCGCGGACGCCGCTACGCGAGGCGATGCGTCTGCTGGCAGCGGACGGCTTGGTCGAGCTCGAGCCCAACCGTGGTGCGATTGTGACGGCCCTGCGGCACGATGATCAGGTGGCGTTTTGGGAGGCGCGTCTCGCCCTCGAGCCAGCCGCCGCGCGGCTCGCGGCGGAGCGTCCGTCAGCAAGCGGTGTCGAAGCAATGCGTTCGGCAATCGCCGAGCAGCGTGCAGCACGCGCGGACGACGAGGGCTTCGCGGCCAATCGGGCCTTCCACTTGGCGCTCGTGGCAGCCGCCGGTAATCCTCACCTCGACCGCTTCGCCGAGACGCTCTGGATACGCACGGTTGGGCAGTCTATTTACGCGGCGCAGTCGTCAGATGCCACGGTGGTCGCGGCCTACGCCGATCAGCATGCCGCGATGCTCGCCGCCATCGAGCGTGGCGATGCCGAGCTGGCCGAACGCTTGACGCGCGAACACATCCTCGCCTCGCCGGTTCCCGAGGCGCTCGGGACGCCCCAGACGTAGCGTTGGGCGCGGATCCTCGATAGTCCCATTACGCGTTGTGGATACGTGCGTAATCCAGGGCGACTCGCGATCTTAGGGAGGACACCACAACCGCGCGGATGTGGTGTCCGCGGGCGCAGCACCGCCATCTGCTGGGGGGACATGACAAACCGGGGTTTGTGGTGTCCCCCCTAGTACGTGGCGTCGATCAAATAAGGGATGCCTTTGGAGGGGGACACCACAAACCCCGGTTTGTCAGGTCCCCCCAGCCCCAGCGAATCGCCCGCCCGAGGGACACCACATCCGCGCGGTTGTGGTGTCCTCCCTAGGAGACTGTGCCGTCGAGGATCTGAAGCGTCTTGAGGTCTGAGTAGAAGTCGAGGGCGAAGTCGCCACCCTCGCGGCCGATCCCACTGATGCCCGCTCCGCCGAAGGGAGCGGTGAGGTCGCGGACGAGGAAGCAGTTGACCCAAAACGTGCCGGCGCGGACGGCGCGACCAATGCGATCGGCACGCTCGGCGCTCCCGGTAAAGAGAATGCCGGAGAGGCCGTAGGCCGTGGAATTGGCGAGCTCGATCGCCTCGGCCTCGGTGGCGAACGTCTGAATCGTCAGGACCGGACCAAACACCTCGTGTTGGACGACCTCGCTGTCGTTCGACTGCGGGCGGATCAGCGTCGGCTCGTACCAGAGGCCACCAATGTCGGGCTGCTGTCCACCGCGGACGATCTCGTCGCCAGCACTGCGGGCTCGCTCGACGAAGCCACTGACGCGTGCGAGGTGATCGGGGTGGATCAGCGGACTGATCGTCGTCGCCTCGTCGTGGGGATCGCCGAGGACGTGGCGATCGACCTGAGCATGGAAGCGGGCAAGAAAGTCGTCGGCAACAGACTCTTCGACCAAGAGGCGGGTGCCCGAGAGGCAGACCTGGCCCGCATCGTCGTACTGCAACGCAGCCTTGGCGGCTGCGGCGTCAAGATCGGCATCGGCGAAGACGAGGAACGGATTTTTGCCACCGAGCTCGGCCGTAAACGGCACGATGTTCTCGGCGCCCGCGTGGCCAATATGGCGAGCGGTCTCGGGCGAGCCAGTAAAGCTGAGGCGCCGTACGCGGGTGTCTGCGACGAGGGCTGCGCCAACCTCTTCGCCGATGCCCTGGACGAGATTGAAGACGCCGGGTGGGAAGCCCGCTTGGTCGACGAGGTCGAACAGCATCGAGCACGAAAGGGGAGACCACTCAGCGGGCTTGAGCACCACGGTGCAGCCTGCCGCCAGCGCGGGAGCGGTCTTCCATGTCGAGAGCATGAAGGGCGCGTTCCACGGGGTAATCACGACGGCCGGGCCGCTCGAATTGCGCACGACGCGGTTCGTGGTCCCATTCGACTGCCAGAGTCGCTCTTCGTACTCGCACGAGAGGTCGGCGTAGGCTCGGAAGTTGCGGGCGCCGCGGCCGATTACGCGGGCCTTCAGCGAACGCTCGAGCATCGCCATGTCCCAGCACTCGACCTCGGCGATGTGGTCGACGTGGGCGTCGATCAGCTCGGCGAGGCGATGAAGATAGGGCGCGCGCCCCTCAGGACCCAGAGCAGACCAGGCTGGAAAGGCACGAACAGCGGCACCGATCGCAGCATCCGCGGTGGCGGCGTCGCCGCGACAGACGTTTGCGAGCAGCGAGCCGTCGATCGGAGACCGGTCCTCGAAGGTGGTGGGGCTACCGACCCGGGCGCCGTCGATGTAGTGCTCGGGCGAGACGGTGTGCCCATGAACCTCGACGCGTGCGCTCACTCGCCGCTCCGCAGGTCCGCAATCGTCTCGAGGTCATCGACGGTATAGGCGAAGGTAAAGCGATACCCCTTGCCGAGCTTGACGGGTGCCAGCGACGTGTGTTCCTCGTTGGGTGCAGCGCCAAAGTTGAGCGTTGCGTCGCCTTCCCAGATTGCTGAGATCGAACGATCACGACTGAGAGCACGCACCAGTTCGTGGACCGCTGGGTTCTGATGCTGCCCTGCGGCGAGGCGTGGAAAGTGGCGTCGATTGACGAGCGGAGGCGCGTTATGAAACGGCCCGCCGCCACTCGCACCCGTCAGTTTGACGGTGGCCTCAATCAGTCGACGATCGTTCGCAGCCATCGTGCAGCCAAAGGTCGAGCCGGCGGCAATTGCCGGATCGGCCAAGGCGCCAAGGCCAAAGGCTCGCGTCATCCAGACCGAGCCAAGCTTCTTCGGAAAGCCCTGGATCCAGCCGCGCATCAAGGCGAAATCGCGATCCACCCAGATGTACGGACAGGTCGTGACGGCCTCGCCATCGAGCGTGCCATTGACGACGATAAAGGCCTCTTTGTACTGGCTGCGAGCGGGATCGATCAACTCGTTCTGATCGGTCGTGCAGGACTGCCAGTCGGCAAAGATCACCGCGGCGCGCCCAGCGTCCTCAGTCAGTGGCTCAATGCCAGGCGGGAGGACGGCGGCAACGGCGGCGGGGTCGGCCCAGTAGTCGACAACAACGAAGTCGCCAACGTAATGCCACGGCGGTGGCGGTACGAGGTTTGCGCGCCCCTCGGGCGAGAGCGGGAGGCTGTAGCTGTCACTCATGACTGGGCTCCATTCGATGTCGGCAAGCTCACGATGGTTCGGCCGGTGGTAGGGGAATGCCCTGGGCCTCGCGCTGATGTCGCTCCGAATCTACTGCGGCATCGTCGAAGCGGAAGTACGAGCGTGGCGGCAGGATGCCCCAGGTGTTGGATCCGAAGGGGTCGTCCGACCACTCGCGGGGGGTGTGGGGCAGGCGCAGGATCTCCATGTCGCAGTAGAGCTCGACGAAGAGGTTCTCCTCGGGGATCCGCACGTACGCGCAGAGATTCTGTGCGAGGCCATGGCGCACGGGTCCCCAGCCAAGCCAGCGACCGTGACGACCAAGATGGTCGAGGAAGATGCGCAGCTGGCCCCAATCGACAATATCGAAGGCGATGTGATGGAAGTGCGCGGGCCCCATGCCGACGATCGCCATCTGGTGATGCTCGGCGTGGAGGTGAAACCAAATCCCAGCCTCGCCAAGAAAATCCGAGATGTCCATGCCGAGGACGTCGACGTAGAACGCCGTCATCTCCGCCATGTTCGGGGCAAGCACATTGACGTGACCGAGCTTGCGAGGATGGAAACCCGGCAAGGTGCTCGTGCGGCGACCGGGTGGCGGCAGGAGCTCTGCCGCGAGGCGCTCTCGGTGGGGAACCAGCTGAACGCCGCCGCCCGAAGGATCCACAAAACGCAGCGAGCCATCTGCCTCGCGGTCGAAGTGCACACCGCAGGCATCGAGGTGGGCAGCCGCCGTCTCGAGCGAACAGTCGGCGGCGAGTTCCCAGCCGGTGTGGTCGTGATCGGCTTCGCGATCCTCGACGAGCTCGAGGCAGTAGTCCTCAGAATCGCACGCGAGCAGCGCCCGTCCGCGCTCCTTGGCGACCACGGTCAGACCAAACTGGATCGACCAGCGCGCTGCAGCTTCGTCGATGTCGAGCACGCGCAGACAGGCGTGGTGCAGGTCGTGCAGTTGGATGCTCATCAGTCCACCTCTCCGGCGGCAACGCGCCGCTCGGCCTCGTCTTCTGGGATCGCGAGTGCGACGTGCAGCGTATTCGCCGAGGTCTCGGGCTGATCGCCGGGGCCGCGCAGGTCTACATCCCAATCGACCACTGTGTTGCGCAGCACAGGAAGTCCTTCGATCTCGACCTCAACGACGTCGCCGACGGCCATTGGCCGGGAGTTGGCGGGCGTTCCGGTCAACACGATGTCGCCTGGCATGAGGGTGATCACGCGACAGAGGTCGGCCAATTGGTAGCGATAGTCCCAGATCAGATCGTCTTGGTCGCCTCGCTGGACAACCTCACCATTGATGCGCGTGGTGAGCGTGAAGCCCTGGTCGGGAGTCCACTCGTCGGCCGTCACCATCACCGGGCCGAGCGGAAGAAAGCCATCCTGGCCCTTGACGCGCAGCATCGAGCCGCGATCGGCGTGGCGAAAATCGTGGAGTCCAACATCGTTCGCAGGTGCAAAACCGGCCACGTACTCGTGCACCTGCTCGGGCTTGACGCCCTTCATTTCGCGGCCAACGATGACGGCGATCTCGCCCTCATAGTTGAGAAAGCGGGTGCCATGCGGTCGGCGAACCTCGCCAAGATGACCGTTGAGCGTGGTCGGCGGCTTCATGAAATAGGACGGCTCGGTGGGCGTCTTGGCCTGGTACTCGGTCAGTCGGGACTGGTACGTCAGGTGAACGGCGAGGATCTTGGACGGCTCGGCTGGCGCCAACCAGCAGGCCTGCTCAACCGCTACTGCATCGCCAGAATCCAGCTCGACGGCGCCGTCGATGACGGTCCCCCAGTGGGGGGACAGGTTGTGGAGAATGCGAGCGCGTTGCATCAGCGGTGGTCCTCAGTTGGGGGAGTGGTGAGAGGATTGTGCATTGCGGTCTTCGGCAGGCATCGTACGGGAGCGAGGCCACTCGAAACGACTCTGAACGCATCCGTCATCTGGATATTGTATCCAATCACGTGTCGGGATGGAACCCAAACCACCTCGTGACGGCAGGAGTCGTCCGACGCAACGGCGAAGATCACCGACAAGGTCCGTAACAGGACACCATTTACTCGGTAACGAGTGATTCCAGGGGGAGAGACCATGGGAGCGCAAGTAGGCGGAGGGGAGAAGCTCGGTAAGGGCAATCTCACCCTCCTTGATGTGATCGCGCAGTCGATCGGGTTTATTGGACCCGTCTTTGCTGCCGCGTTCTTCATCCCAACGATCGTCGGAGCATCGCTCAACGGCAAGGGGGCTGGCATCGCCAGCCCCGTTTCAATCATCATCGCGATGATTGGCATGTGTGCGGTGGCGTGGATCATCTCGCGCTTTGCACGTCGCATCCACGCTGCTGGTTCGCTGTACGACTACGTCACCGAAGCCTTCGGTGAGCGGATCGGCTTTGTCGCCGGCTGGGTCTACTACGGCGGTGTGATTGCGCTAACCCTGGCAATCGGGCTCGCGTTCGGTGGCTTCTTGCACGACACGCTGTTCTTCAACCACGGCGTCGAGTTGGAGTGGTTCTGGTACTCAATTGCGTTCTGGGTCGTCGCTGCGGCGATGATGATTCGCGGCGTAGCGATCTCGACACGGGTGCAGCTTGTGCTCGGCCTCGGTTCGTTCCTGATCATCCTTGCCTTCTCGATCTGGGTGATCATCAAGGTCAGTGGCGACGGTGGCCTGAGTGGCGCGCCGTTCAATCCGAGCTCCTCTGACCAAGGCTGGAATGGCATCTTCTTCGGAGTGCTCTATGCCGTGATCATGTTCATCGGTTTCGAGAGCTCTGCGAACCTCGCCGAGGAGACAAAGAATCCGCGCAAGCACCTACCGCTCGCGATCTTCGGCTCGTGCATTGCCGTCGGCATTTTCTACATCATCGTCACGTACGCCCAAGCGGTTGGCTTTGGTCTTTCCGTGCAGGACTGGCTGGCAGCATTTCCGCCGCTCTATTCGCTGGCGGCCGATCCTCGCTTCGGTAGCACCAACTTCGGCGAACTGGTCCAGTGGATTGTCGTGATCGACATTGCGGCCGTCGGCCTCGGTACGGCAGTCGGCTCGAGCCGTGGCGTCTTCGCCCTGGCCCGAGACGGTCGCCTGCCCAAGGTGCTTGCTTCGGTGCATCCGAAGTACAAGACACCGTGGATTGCCTCGACTGCACTCGCGGTTGCCTCGATCATCTTGATCATCATCATCGCTGCCACGAATGGCTTGATGACGGTCGGTGAGATGGATCCGGGTCAATGGTTCCCGATGTTTAACTGGCTCGCCACGTTCGGCGGCTTCATGCTCGTCGCGGTCTACATCGCGATCTGTGTTGCTGCCTTCAAGGGCATGCCCGGCGAATCGCAGGGTCTGCTGGCACTCGCCGGTATCGTCGGCGGCCTCGTCTCGATTGGCGCCATCTACGGCGTGATCGTGCAGTTCGCGGATGTTCCCACGTACAACCGCATCTGGTGGGTTGCCGCGCTCTGGCTGCTTGGTGGTGTCGTGGTGATGCTGATCCTCAATCAGATGGGTCGTCTGCGCAACAAGACGGTCTAAGGCTCGTCGAACGCGGGGCTCGGGACTTCGGTCCCGGGCCCCTTTTTCGTTTTGGGAGCTGTTCGCGTACCCTGTGCTCGTTCGGCGATGGGAGACTCAAGATGGCAATCCAGGCAGATCCAGTGGTCGACCCCGAGCGCCGCGAGCGCCTGCTTGCCATCGTCGACGAGCTTGGACCGGCCTTCCGTGAGCGAGCGCCGCGCTATGACCGCGAGGCATCGTTTCCGTTCGAGAACTTCGCCGATCTCTACGCTGCCGGGTTCTACGGACTCTGCATCCCGACGCGGTATGGCGGTCTAGGGGCGAGCTTCAACGATTACATGCAGATTGGTGCGGCGATCGGTGCCTACTGCCCGATGACTGCCCTGACCTTCAACATGCACACGCAGACGGTGCTGTGGACAGGCATTGCCGCCGATGATCTTGACATGAGTGACGCGCATCGCGCGACGCACGAGACGACACGTGCCGAGCTGTACCGACGCATTCTTGAGGAGGGCGCGATGCAGTCGCAGCCCCTCTCCGAGGGGATTGCCCAAGGCGCCACGCGTGGTTTTGCGACGACTGCCACCCGCGTCGAGGGTGGCTACCTGATCAACGGCAAGAAGATCTTTGCCTCGTTATCCGGTGCGGCGACGGATTACAACATCACCTGCGTCGAGACGAGCGAGGACGAGATTCTCTTTCTTGCCGTCTCTGCGGATGATCCGGGAGTCGAGATCGTTGGCGATTGGGATCCGCTTGGCATGCGTGGCACGGTGTCTCGCACACTCATGTTCAAGGATGCCTTCGCACCCGATAGCGCGGTCCTCTTGCCGCCGGGTCTCTACAACCAGCTGGCCGAGCGCTGGTCGTACGTCTACATGACGTTGACGCCCGCGTATATGGGCTTGACGAAGGCCGTGATCGATTTCGTCCAGGAGTACCTTTCGTCGCAGGCACCACCCGGCATCACGTCGCGCCGCGAGGTGCCACAGAAGCAGCAGGGCTGGGCCGAGCTGCAGATCATGTACGAGCGCAGTCGCGCACTGTTTGATCGGGTCTGCGATGAGGCGCGCGTCGACCCGACGCCAGAGATGTTGCGTCGCGCTCTGGCTGCCTCGTACACCGTCATGGAGACTGCTCCTGAGGTTGCATCGCTGGCGATCCGAGTCTGTGGTGGGCTGTCGCTGCTGAAGGATTTTCGTCTCGAGCAGTACTACCGCGACGCACGTTGTGGTTCGACGATGCTGCCGTGGAGCGCCGAGGTTTGCCTGCATCGCCTCGGGCGGCACGCGATCTTTCCTGACGACGAGCAGTAGACGTAGAGTTGCGCGACGTCGATGCCACGCCGATTGCCTGGCGCGAGCTCGGGGAGGGCGAGACCGTGCTGTTTTTGCACGGTCTGGGGATGACGCGGACGGGTTGGGATGCGGTGATGCGACCGCTTGCAACCGGCTATCGCTGCGTCGCCTGGGACATGCCTGGCTACGGCGCGTCAATGCCCCTTGAGCATTTCAGCCTGGAGGCGGCTGCCGATGCCGCCGCTGGTCTGATCGTCGAACTTGGCGGCTCGGCACATGTGGTTGGGATGTCGATGGGCGGCATGGTCGCGTTGCAGCTCGCGTTGCGTCACCCCGCCGTGGTCCGGTCTCTGGTGCTTGTCGATACGAGTCCCGCCTTCGGCTTGGACGGCACCGATCCCGACGAGTGGCAGGCGGCGAGGTTGGCGCCGCTACTCGCAGGCGCCCAGATCGAGGACTTCGCCGAGCCGGTCCTGCGTGGCGTGATGGCCCCCGACCCAGACCCGGCGGCTGTCGCGCTCGCCGTCCAATCGATGTTGCGGGTTCCAATCGCTGGGCTGATGCAGACGATCGCGGCACTGCCAGCGCACGACGTGCGCATTCGTCTCAAGGAGCTCTCCGTACCGACGCTGGTGCTGGTGGGCGAGCTCGACGAAGAGACGCCGCTGGCCTATGCGCAGACACTGGCTGATGGCATCGCGGGTGCCGAACTCCACGTGCTTCCGGCGGCAGGACATCTGACGCCATTCGAGGCACCGCTGGCAGTTGCGGCCTTGATCGGTGACCATCTGCAGGCAAAGGAGTTGAACTAATGGAGCACCGCACCTTCGATGTCTTTCGTCAGCAGCTGCGTGCCTGTTCGTTGACGGCCGGCGAGACCGTGGTCGTCTTGAGCGAATCGACGAGTCGCAACGCGCTGGTCGAGACCGCACGGCTGGCCGCGGAAGACCTTGGCGGGCTCGTCCTTGACGTGGTTGTTCCCACTCCCGCGAACCCTGGTCCGGTGGCAATTCGCTCGACCGGGGCCTGTGTGGCGCTGCAGGGCAACCCAGCGACGATCGCGGCCCTCTGCGCCGCCGAGCTCGTGATCGACTGCACCGTCGAAGGCCTTTTGCATGCGCCGGAGCTCCCGACAATCCTCAGCGCTGGAACGCGCGTCCTGATGATCGCGAACGAGCTGCCGGAGGCGTTCGAGCGCTACGCACCCGACGACGGCACGCTCAAGCGTCGAGTGCTCGCCGGGCTCGCGACGATGCGTGCTGCCACCGAGATGCGGGTCACCTCGGCCGCAGGTACAGATCTACGCATTCAATTGGCGGGTGCCTTCACCGCTGGCTCGTGGGGCGCCACGGATGGGCCGGGCACGATCGCGCACTGGCCGGGTGGACTCGTTGTCGCATTTCCCGCTGCGGGCTCCGTCGAGGGCACCCTCGTGCTGGCGCCAGGCGATGCGAACCTGACCTTCAAGGAGTATCTCCGCGAGACCGTCACGTTGACGATCGCGGGCGATCGCATAACGAACATCGCCGGCGACAGCGTCGACTCGGACTTGCTGCGGTCGTACCTCTCAGCGTTCGCCGAAGCAGAGGCCTACGCCGTGAGCCACGTTGGCTGGGGTATGAATCCGGCTGCGCGTTGGGACTCGCTGGTGATGGTCGATAAGGCCGACACGAACGGCCTCGAGTTGCGCGCCTTCGAGGGTAACTTCCTCTTCTCGACTGGTGCCAACGAAAACGCCGGCCGTTTCACGCGCGGCCACTTCGACTTCCCGATGCGTCACTGCACCGTCACGCTCGATGGCACCGTCGTCGTCGACGCCGGCCGCCTCATCTAGTCCACCAATGTCCAGAAGGGGTCAGACCCCTTCTGGACATTGGCTGACGAGCGAGCTCGTCGATCAAATGTCTAGATCGGGTCTGACCCCTTCTGGACATTGGTGCCGAGAGTCAGTTCTCGCCGAGCTCGAACATCGCGTCGAGATCGTGGCGCGAGTAGGCGCGGAACGCCGGCAGCGTCTCGGTGCGGGCGATGCCTTCGATCGAGAGCAGGCCGGAGGTGACGAGGTCGGCCAGTCGGCCACGTTCGACGTTGGTCAGAACAAAGGCAGTAACTATCCGGCGCAGTCTACTCCGCGTCCCACAGCTCGGCCTTGATCGTCTCCCACGCCTCGCCTGGATCGCCCGGCACGGCGGGGACGTAGCGGGCGCCTTCGTGCTTCGTAAAGGGTGGTGTCCAGGAGCCGCGCTTCTGGAGGCGCCGGATGTTGTCCCGATAGACCTCGTCAACCTCGGCGTGCGACTTCGGCTCGTCCTTTAGCCAGAGGTTTTTCGGGTGGATCGGCTCGTCGTACATGTCCTTGAACAATTCGGTGCGCAGATCCTTCATCCAGTTCGAGTTGAGGTTCATCGCGCGGAAGTTACGCAGCGCTTCGATGTCGATGACGCCGGCGCAGAAGCTGTTCGTCCCGCTCTGCGAGAGTCCGAGCACGTGGCCATTGAAGTCCACAACGTGTCCACCGCCGCCACCAATGTCGTAGGGCTGCTCCATCTTCGGGTGCACGTAGACGGGGCCGACGTTCGGGCAGACCATGTACAGCGAGTTGAAGTGCGCGTGCGCGCGGTTCTGCAGCAGCCACGTGCCACCAGCGTCTGGTCCAGCCTGCGTCATCGGGACGGCCTCACTCGGGCGATAGACGACCTCAGCGCCATTGAACGCCAGCGCACGGATCGCCTCGGGATACTCACCATCGGAGCAGCAGATCGTGCCGATGTTGCCGATGTCCTTGGTCTTGAGCACGGGGTAGAAAGCCTTGAGGCCCTCGCCGAAGACCTCAACCCAGCGGTCGTACACGTCGTGCGGCGTGGTCGAACGTTCGCGGCACCAAAGATGGTTCTTGGCGGCCTTGTGCACGATCTTGCCGTTTGGACCAAGCACGAACAGCATGTTGAAGAAGCGGTCGTCCATCACCTCGGGCAGGCGCGCCTTGCACTGCACGACGATGTACGTGTCGTACTGCTTGGCGAGCGCACCGAGGCGCTGCGTCTCAGGGCCCGGTAGGTCGATAAAGAGATCGCGCGCCGCGACGGTGTGGGGGATGTCGAAGATCTCGTCGGTAAACCCCGTCAGGGCACCCTCAGCAAGTGCGATCAGGCGCACGGGCATGTTGATGCCGATGATCGAGACGGCCGCGTGGATGGCATCTTCGATTACGTCAAGGTTGCGCGCGATCTCGCTGCGTTGCGAGATGCCGCGCACCACTGTCGAGAGTCCTACTGCCATGTAGGGCGCTACGGGCCCTGTCTGCTTTGCCATGTTCGACCTCCGTTGGGCATCGTACGGCACGCGAGGTGCGCTTTTGCTTGACGGCGGGGGACAGAAAGTGGATAATGGATCCAATCTCCTTGGAGGACCGCTTCAGATGGCAGTAATCGAGACGGGCGCAAACGTTGCAGCGCGCACTGGTGCACAATTTTTAGAAGGTCTTCGCAACGATGCTGATCGCGAGATCTGGATCGGTGGCGAGTGCATCAGCAACCCGATGGACCATGAGTTGCTGCGTCCGGGCGCCGAGGCGATCGCCCGTGTTTACGACACCCAGCACCAGCACGCCGAGATCTGCCTGGCGCCGAATCCCGACGACGGCAGGCTCGTCAACCGCACGCATCTGATTCCCCGCACGAAGGACGATCTCGAAAAGCGCCGCGCGTCGATGGAGATCATTGCTGCTGCAACGGGCGGCATGATGGGGCGCGTCCCGGACTACCTCAACGTCACCTTCGCCTGCTTTGCTGGCGCGTCTGAGGTCTGGGCGCGGCGCGGCAACGAGCGTGGTGCCGAGAACATCGTCAACTACCAGAAGTTCATGCGCGACAACGATCTCTCGACGACGCACGCGATCATGAACCCCGTTGCGGATCGTTCGAAGACTGAGGCCGAGCAGTTTGGCGGCGAGATTGCGCTGCACAAGGTGGGTGAGACGAGCGAGGGCATCATCGTGCGTGGCGCGCGGATGCTCGCGACGCTGGCGCCGTTCTCGGACGAAATCTCGATCTATCCCGGTTCGGATCTGGGGCCAGGCGACGAGAAGTTCGCCCTCGCCTTCGCGATTCCGATGAGCACGCCGGGCCTGCGCTTTATCTGCCGAGACTCGTTCTCCAAGCCGAAGAGCACCTTCGACTATCCCTTGAGCGCGCGTTTCGACGAGATGGACGCCGTCGTGATCTTCGACGACGTCTTGGTGCCTCACGATCGCGTCTTCCTCGATGGCGATGTTGTCGGCTACTCCGAGGTCATCACCGACTCGGGCTGGCGCGGGCACATCATGCATCAGGCGTTTACGCGGGCCTATGTGAAGCTGATGTTCGCCTTCGGGCTTGGTCACACGATGGCCAACATGACGGGCGT
>Ga0049085_10000360_pt1 | contig 18213 bp, 13 predicted proteins | sample GreLakmeSU08MSRF_FD_66721 | JGI IMG/M metagenome (GOLD analysis project Ga0049085, IMG submission 66721) | Freshwater lentic microbial communities from great Laurentian Lakes, MI, USA - Great Lakes metaG SU08MSRF | ecosystem: Environmental > Aquatic > Freshwater > Lake | place: Great Lakes... | reverse complement strand
TTCCAGAACCTCCATCATTTGTAGGTAATGCATCATAAACATTTACAGTTGCCGTTGGACATGTAAGAGGTGCAATAATATCTTGTAGTAAAAAAAATGCACCGTTATTTACAGTACCCTCTCCCCTTCCAGTCAAGTTTACTAGAACAGTTGGATTTTTTGTATTTATATTATTATATCCAACTCTTTTTAAACTTCCTGTATTGGGATTTGTATAGCTTTGCGTTTGAGAAGCACTTGTTGTCGTGCGATTTGTCCACATACCTTTAGCAATTTGCGCATATCTTTGTTGTTTTGTAATATTTGAGCTATTTTTTTTATACTGCAAAACGTTTCCTTTTTTAAGAACATCTAATAAATAAGCTTGACCGTTTTGAATCTGTATTGGTGCGTCTGAATATGTGCATTGATTTTCATAACGATACCATTCTCTGGGAGGTTTTGGATTATAATCTGAACCAAGATATGGCATTTTATATACTTATATACATAATTAAATATATAAAATAAACATTGCTATTGCAATCTCAATTTATTACAATAATTTAGCGACGAGTTCCAAGGGGATTAAATTGGTCACCAGACCCGGCAAAAAACCATCTTAAAGACAAATAATCTGGATTCTTCATCCTCATTGCAGATGATCCAACCATTCTTATATTAGGTCCACTCTTGACTAAATTGTATATTGATGCAGTTCCTAAAGCGTAGTCATAATACCATAAATTTGAGATATAGCCAGAAAATCCACCGTTTAATGCAATATTAACATCTCCATAATTTTGTTTTGGAACACTCGTTAATTTTAAACTTTTTGTAATTGTTCCATTAATATAAATATCTAAATTTGTGTTTCTGCATTTAATAATAACATTTATCCATTTATTTAAAGGAATATCATTAATAATAACTTCCTCATTTATGTTATTATATGTATTCATAATCACCTTTAATGCATTTGTATTAGGCATAATGTATAAACCAGGTGCATTATTGGGAAAATTGAGTCCACTATCTGCAACATTTGTATTTCCCTTGCTAAAAATATGTCTATATTTTGAAGATTGTGTGTCATCAATAAATACCCAAACAGACCATGTAAATTCAATTCCACTGGGCCCATTAACTGACCGAATTATAGGCTTTGCGTGAGCTTGGGACGGATCTTGGGGGATTACTAATAACTGCTTTGCATCAACCATACCATCAATTAAATGTGGTGAATTGTTAGGACCAAAAAACCAAGACAAAATACCAATAGAAAACTGCAAAACAACAATAAAAATAAGGATTATTAACAGTATAAATGATACTCTTGCAATTAAACTACTGGAATTCATAAAGTCTTTTAATCCACTTCCTCTTCCAGTACTTTGTGTTGTAAAACTTCCGTTATCCATTTATATATATTATAATATAAGAAAAACATTGTTAAATTGTAAATCCGCCAGTATCTGTGCCATTATTTGAAAAAGTTACCTTAACTTGGTATTTTCCAAAAAGATTAGATAAAAAGCTCTTTCCATATCCTTTTTGGTAAATATTCCAAGCCGTTTGAGGGTCAGTAGAGTTGGGGAAATATTGAAACTTTGCGGTATATCCAGCAAAACCACCCGCTGGAGTTACATAAACGTCAGCACTTTGGTTTATTTTTGCAACTCCGGGTAAAACGCATGTTTTCACTAACTTTCCGTCTAGATAAACATCCAATGTTCTACCATATGTGCTAATTAACAAGTTTACCCATTTTTGTATGGGAATATTAGTTACTGAACACGTGTGAGTAATAGAACCGTCTGACCCTCTAACCGAATCGCTAGATAATACACCATTAGAACCAGGATAACATGTTAACATAATTGAAAGATTATTTTCAATACTTCCTAAAACAACCGCGGGGCAGGGATTTTTGCCAGATATACCAGAAACTGTGGTTCCGGTCGTAGCTGCAGAACCAGCCGTGTCTGTTGCTCCACCCATGCGACCAAACAACATCTTATTTTCTCCATATTTGTAATTCCAATCATTAATATAAAACCAGATAGAGTATGTGAAATTACTAGAGTTGGCTACAGCTCCAGTAGCCAACGATTTTGCAGTAATGGTTTGCATTGTAGTTCCAGAACTTAAACCGCTCAAAGTGGTGGTGTCTGAAAAGACATAGCGAACTACAACATAGAGCAAAACAACAATAATAATTATGAGAATAACATTCTTAATATCCATAATATAATATATTCATAGAAATTATCTTAAATATATTATCATTAAACACCGTTAAAATTATCATTATTTGCCGTTGCAAACCATTTAAATGATAAATAGTCGGTTTTTGTATTACTTTCATCAGGTTTAGCTGGTTTATCGGGATAAGATTCAGAATCTGGAACCGCTGTTTTAACGTCTATATTAATTGGAATTGTAATTACTGGTGGATTCGCTTTCACATTTGCACCCTTTAATACGTTCTCAACTATGGATTCTTTACTTGAATTTACAACTGGTGGGTTTTTATTTTTTACAAGATTGTACAAGTAATATATTTGAGACATTGTAATGCTTGTGTTAAAATACGTTACATTGCATATACCACCATTTATTCCACTTGGTGAACCAATTGTTAGCGTATCCTTTGACATCTGAGGAACTGCCTCATTTACTGATTTCATTAACTTTCCATTGTAAAAGATATCTAAAGTTCCATTGCTATAATTAATAACCATGTTATTCCATTTTTGAAGTAACACATTTGGTAGTTTATAAACAATTATATTTCCACTAGCATCTAGCTGTTGAGGATCTTTTAATCTACTATCACTTCCAATTGTTGGTTGGCCATCATTTTCCAAAGTAATCATTATTGTATTTTCAGACGCATTATAGAGGACATTTGGTTTGTTTCCATAGTTCAACAGTGATGTATATTTATTCAATGAACTACTTATATTTGGACTCATGGCATCAATAAAAACCCAAAATGATATCGCATATTTATAATTGTATGGGTTGTCGTCACCCGTTCCATTTAAATTATCATAAAGTCCAATTGAATTTTCAGAGTTTGTGTAAACAGGACTGTTTACTAACAATGTTCCTCCTTGTTTGGATATATTTGTCTGCACCACTTTTCCTAGGAAAAAATAAATTACATACAATAAAATAATAACAATAAGTAAAACATAATAAGCAGTTGGGGTGTTTCTAGTGGCTTCTATAGTTGTCGTTAACCCATGCCACAAACCACTTAACCCAGTTTTTCCAGCATTTAAACCGGCTTTTCCGACAACACCTGCACCAAATCCTAGAAAACTTAAAATTGGATCAAGAATTCCGACCAATATGCAAGGAATATACAATAATGTGTTTACAATCAATCTGAAAAATGGACTTTTTTTATAATAGGTTCCACCAGTAACTAACTTGAAAACTAGAGCTAATATTGCTAAAACAATAACTAAATTCAAAACAAAAGATATAATACCAGATTTACTAGATAACCCCTCCACACCAGTAACCAAAAAACCAATTAATATTCCAGAAAATATTAGACCAAACAATAACATGAAAACTTGTCTAGCTATTTTTGTAATATTGGACATACTTGTATCAAGATTTCCTCCAGAATCTCGCAATTTTACATCAGAAAATGAGAGAACTCCGAAAAATAAAATCCATAAAATAAATATAATTATAAGTAATATAACAATTCCAGAAACCTTGGTTGTTTTTTCGGAACCAGCCATACCAGTTCCTGAAGTAAATCCACCAGGAAACCCTAAAATTCCAGCAACAGTAATAATTAAAAATAGTAAGAATCCGATTCCACTGAATAGAGCTATTCTTGAAAGTCCTTTAAACAACCCACCAGCAGATGCGTCTGCCCCAGGTAAACCAGTTGCTCTAGACCCTTGTATTGTGGGAAGAGTCATAAGAGTAACCAAGTAAAGAAATCCAAATATAGCTAATAGAATTGTTATAATGAGAGAAGGACCAAAATAAGCTTTTAAATAACCTCCTGGATCTACAGTGTAAAATAACAACATAAAAACAATGAGACAAAAATATATAAGAGCATATTTAACGCGTTCATAATTTAAATCAAACCCATATAACTGACCCTTTTCCATTGCTAAATAAAATAAGTAAATTCCTATCAACATGGTTACTGGAAAAAATAAAAAGGAATAAGCATCAACTATTCCACGCGGGACATTTCTATAAAGTATAATAAGACCAACAATGTATGCCGCCAGTAATAATACAAATTTAATTCTACCAATGAAATTTAAAAACTCTTTATAGCTGGGTATAGTAATAAAAACTATGAGTAATATTGCTATTGTGAAAGAAACAATCATCATTGCGGTGTCATTTTCCTTTTGAGATAACATTTTTCCATCAGGTAGGTTTATAGATTTTGAATATATTAAACCTATAACAACAGAAATGAGAATAAGCATTACTATTATAAAGGTTCCATATACCAAAGGTGTTTTTATTTTTGAGTAATCATAATTGCCTCCAGATTCTGCACTTATGGTATTTAATAATGGAATTGCTGTAGCTTTTGGAATGTTCATAATATATAATTACATTATATTTTATGAGTTTTTGGCTCAACCTTTCTGAAAGGAACTTTGGCTCAACCTTTCTGAAAGGTTGATAAGGTTGCTTTACATATTTTCCATGGCTGTTTTTTTCCCATGACAATCTCTACATAATGCTACCAAATTGGCAACTTCATTTGTTCCACCATATTCAAGGCGTTTAATGTGGTCCACTTCAAACCACGCATTTAACTCTTGATTGCAGTCTCCACATTTCCAACCTTGTTGGGATGCTACATATTTCTTTTTAGTTTCGCTTACAGACCGTTTTGTAGTTTTTCCACCAGACTGCAATATGCGTTTTTCTGCATTCATTGTTCCCGCGTTGGGTGCGTCCTCATTGTGTAAATCTCCCATAAAACTTGAATTGCTAGATGTTGTTGTAAAATCTATTAAAGGGCTGAGCATGTCCATAGATGATTTATCAATTGGCATATATTTAACAACATTATTTGCGTGAAGTAAAAGACTTTTGCATCTAGCCGGGTTGCGTTTAACCATGAGATAAAAGACTATACCTAAAAATACAAAAAATGCGATTTGAAAGTATTTTTTATTTTTCATTATCATTTTTGTGTATTTTCCATCGTAATAAGTATTGTAAGCTAAAAATGCAGTTATTCCAAATATTAGTAATTCTAGTTTCATTAATAATAATATAATGAGAGATTATATTTTTATACGGTATTTCGCCGTGTTTTTTTGGAGCTTGATTTTTTTTTTGAGCTTGAACTTGAACGTGAAGTTGAATTTTTGCGAGTTTTTTTTGTAGATGATGATTTTTTTTTAGAGTTAGAACCAGAAGTAGATTTTTTTTGTGTAGTTGAAGTTGTTTTTCTTTCTACAAAGTTAACAGTTGAATTTCTCTCTGCTTTTAAAAACAAGGGAGTCAATTCTTCAAGTATGTTTGCCAACTTATCAACATCAATAGGAACATAACTACATTCAATAACATACAATACTGCTATTTTTATTTTATCTATAATTTCCAATTCACACTCGCTCAAGTCATCATAATAGTTCTCTAAATATTCTAAGATTGGTAGGTAAGTCATGGTTAGGCCCCAGATATCCAAGTTCTTTAAAAATACTTGAGAGAAATATTCCATTTTATCAAATTTTCCGTTGCGAGTAAATTTAAAAACCACATAGGATATGTATTCAAAAATAAAATAAAATGTGTATTCAAATTCTATGAGGTCCTCTTTAAATTGTTTTTCTATATTAATTAATCCACGCTCAAAAAATGCCTTGAAAATATTATTCAAGGATTTTAAATGCCCTGGACCTCTCTCGTTAATCCAAGTAACAACATAATTTATCACAAATTCTCTCGTTTCAAAATAGGTTGGTTCTTTATGTTTCTTTAAAAATTCGGTATGCATCTTAGTAAACATATCATTGAATAATACAATTGAAAATGGAACGTTAAATTGAAAAGGTCTTTTTATTAATGATTTTGGAATACTATTTCTCTCTTTGAATGTAGTTGATAGACCCCAATCAATGAGTCTTGTATTAACCCCTCCTCCATTATTTTCTTGTACAAGGATGTTGGAATCTTTTACATCACAATGATAAATACCCTTTTCGTTCATAGGCAATATCCCTTTTCTTAACAATTCAACGAGAGAAATATTCATTTTACTCATTTTTTTATAATCCATTCGCGTTCTCTCAACATAATCTCCAACATCTATTCCTCCATAAGGCATATTCAATGACATTAGTTTATTCAGATTTGAATTAACATTTGATGCTTTTATTTTCATCTTTTTTAATGCACTACATTTTTTATCAAACTTTTGTAAATCTTCGTTGTCCAATTTATCTGGTTCACATATTGAAAACCCGTCTACCAAAAAATAGTCTTTATAATTTGGAATACTATCCAACATTTCCTTGTATTTTTGTATCCCTTTATATTCACCTTTTGCGTATTTTATTTTCATTAATTTGGTAATATCATTCTCATTCCTCTTTTGACTTTTGCATTTTATCGCTGGTTTAAATACGCAACCAAAGCCGCCAGAACCAATAACTTTTCCTCCTTTTAAATTCGCGTTTGTAAATGATGTACTTGTATCTTTTTTTATTGTATTCATTCGTATAAGTTATGTCTTAAAATAAGATAAGATAATATTATTTTAATAGCTAAGTTATTCAAATAAATACAACATTTATTTGAATAACTTAGGTTGCATTAGTTTTGATTATTTATCATAAAAATACACAATTGTTCCTATAAAAATTGCAACAAGGACAACATAAATAATTTTACTTTTCATTCTATAATATTCTCTCATCTTCAAATCATTGGGTTTATATTGTTCATAGTAATTTTCATAAAATTTACTCAATGATATACATGGTTTCTCTAGCCGTTGGTTAATTTTATTGTGTATAAAATGCATCCATCTTATGAATGCATCGCGTGAATCTAAATAAGGTGATACTGGATATTGATCTAACAATTGGCTAAAATGAGAAGCAATATTTTCTATTGGAATAAACATGGGAATATTATGAATAAACTCGTAATACTTTTTTTTAGTTATTGTGTTTGGTCTATGTGGATAACACATTGCAATCGTGTGTAAGAAAAACCAATAATGAGGTCCCCATACTTTTGGATCTAATGCCATTTGATTAAAATAATATTAAAAGATTATTGTTTAAACATAATTTCCCATATATATTAGTCATAGATTGAATGAATAAAACCAATTCATGTAATAACTGTGGAAAACACGGACATCTTTTTCATCAATGCAAATTGCCCATAACTAGTTATGGAATTATATTATTCAGACCAAGTGGAAAAGGAGTGCAATATTTAATGATACGGCGCAAAGACAGCTTTGGATATATTGACCTTATTCGGGGGAAATATTCGTCTTATAATGTGGATCAAATCCAAAAAAGCGTTGATGAAATGTCTCTTGTTGAAAAAGACCGCCTAAAAACAGAATCATTTGATGGTTTATGGAAAATGTTATGGGGTGACAATAACTGTATTCAATATAGAGGAGAAGAAGTTGCATCTTCAAAAAAATTTGAAATAATTAGAAATGGAATTCAAGTAGATGGTGATACTAATACAAAAATAACTCTTTCAGATATTATTAAAAATAGTAAAACAACTTGGAGCGAAACAGAATGGGAATTTCCCAAAGGACGCAGAAATTTTCAAGAAAAAGATTTAGAATGCGCTTTGCGAGAATTTGAAGAGGAAACAGGTTATTCTAGCAAAGACATAACTGTTATTGAAAATTTACTACCGTTTGAAGAAATCTTTATTGGTTCTAATCACAAATCTTATAAACATAAATATTTTTTAGCTTATACGAATGAAACTGTTGATATTTTGCAAAATTATCAAAAAACAGAGGTTAGCAAATTGGAATGGAAAACAATTGACGAATGTTTAGAGGCGATTAGGCCTTATAATTTAGAAAAAAAACAACTAATAACAAATATAAATAAAGTGTTACAAGAATATAGATTATATTCGTAATATATAATATGCAAACACGAAATAAAGAAAAACCGACAAAACTAAGAAAATCAAATAAACCAGCATTAGTTGTAATTCCCGAAGAAACGGGAGATACAATGGAAAATTTAAAAAAAGAATTTGAAATGAATGAATGTGGAGCTTCAGAGAAGGCATATGATAAAACTTGCAATAAATTTGTTCTTAAAAAAGAAATGATTGAGAGAACAGACTTGGCAAAAAATCCCGAAGAAGACTCTTACCTTTATCCCAGCTTAAATGACCCCAATTTTATTGTTAAAATAGCAGAAAAAAAAGAATTTAGTGACACCAAATATGACGGTAAAATATACGATATTAAGGAACAAGCCGAGATTTTAGCTAACGCAGAATTTGAATTATCTCCACATCAATCTTTTGTTCGCAATTTTCTCTCTTTTCAAACTCCGTATAATAGTTTATTATTATATCATGGCCTAGGTACAGGCAAAACGGCTTCAGCAATTGGTGTGTGCGAAGAACAGCGCGATTATTTAAAACAAATTGGCGTTACAAAAAGAATTATAATTGTGGCATCACCCAACGTTCAAGATAACTTTCGTTTGCAATTATTTGACGAGAGAAAATTGAAACTTGTAGATGGGTTGTGGAATTTAAAAGGAGCCACTGGAAATAAGTTTTTGAAAGAAATTAATCCAATGAACATGAAAGGTCTTACCAAGGAAAAGGTGGTTAGTCAAGTTAAAAATATTATTAACGCATCTTATTTATTTTTGGGTTATATAGAATTTGCCAACTACATTGAAAAAGTAAAAGAAGTAAAAGGTTCCTACAAAGATGAAGCTGATAAACGAGTAAAAATGATTCGTAATTTGAAGTATGAATTTGATTCAAGGTTAATTGTAATTGATGAAATTCATAATATTAGAATTGCTGATGAAAATAAAAACAAAAAGGTGGCACTTCAACTTCTGGATTTAGTTAAATCCGCAACAAATATGAGATTATTATTATTGTCTGCAACTCCAATGTATAACAGTTATAGAGAGATAGTTTGGCTATTGAATTTGATGAATTTGAATGACAGAAGAGCAACAATTGAAATTAAAGATGTTTTTGATACAGATGGAAATTTTAAAAAGGGTCCCAATGGAGAAGAAGAAGGAAAAGAATTGCTTATAAGAAAAGCAACGGGTTATGTATCATTTGTAAGAGGAGAGAACCCTTACACTTTTCCCTTTAGAGTATATCCTTCTATTTTCTCTCCCACGTCCACTTTGGAAAATATACAGTATCCAAAATTTCAGATGAATGGAAAGAAAATTAAACCAGACGACGCAATAAGTGTTCTTAAATCAACTTTATATTTAACAAATATTGGAAAGTATCAGTCTCTTGGTTATCAGTTTGCTATTGATAGCTTAAGAAAAAGAAAAATTAGTACAACTACTAAGACTGGAGTGGTGAGAGAGATGCCCAATTTTGAAAATATGGAAGCCTTTGGATACACGCTATTGCAAATTCCTTTAGAAACTTTAAATATTGTTTACCCAATAGAAGGACTTGAGTCTGCGGTACAACAAATTTCTTCCAAATCAGATGAAGAAGATGAAGAAGATGAAGAAGATAAAGAAGAGGAAAAAATAGAACCCAAATTACCTGTATATCGTGGAAAAAAGTTGGAATCAGCATTAGAACCGCAAGAAGAACCCAAAAGGATTAAATTAACTAGAAAAGCATCTAGTGAAAAATCAATAACTTCTTATAGAGGCGGGTCTTCTTCATCCGATGATTATAGTCAAATTTACATTAATGTCAATGATTTGACTGGAAAAAAGGGGTTGGATAGAGTTATGGATTTTATTGATAGTAAAACTCCTCCAGAAAAGGGTTCTTTTGAATATAAAAAATGGATTAAAGACAAAGACTTGAGACTTTTCTCTCCCGACAGAATTGGAGACTATAGTTCAAAAATAAAATCAATATGCAATAGTATAGTTTCCGATGACGGGACTGTTTCAGAAGGTATAATTTTAATTTATTCACAATATATTGACGGTGGATTAATACCAGTTGCATTGGCACTAGAAGAAATGGGGTTGACAAGATATGGGGATGGCGCAAAGTCATTGTTTAAAACACCTCCAGTAGAACCAGTTGATGCAAGAACTATGGCTCCTCGTACTAATAAAAAAGATAGCTTCATGCCAGCAAAATATATTATGATTACAGGAGACTCAAGATTATCTCCAAATAATGATTTTGAAGTAAAGGCTGCTACAAGCGACGACAATAAAGACGGTTATAAAATAAAGGTCATTCTTATCTCTCAAGCTGGTTCAGAGGGTGTTGATTTTAAATGTTTGAGACAGGTTCACATAATTGATCCTTGGTATAACATGAATAGAATAGAACAAATTGTTGGGCGCGGTGTTAGAAATTCAAGTCACAAAAATTTAGAGTTTGAAAAAAGAAACGTTGAACTCTTTATTTATGGAACCATTTTGGAAAATAATGAAGAAGAATCCGCAGACTTGTATGTTTATAGGCTAGCTGAATATAAAGCAATTCAAATGGGGAGGGTAAGTCGTCTTTTAAAAGAAACATCAGTAGATTGCTTGATTAATCACGACCAAACAAATTTTACTCAGGAAAATATTGAAGCTAATACAAAAAATGATGTGAAACAGATTTTATCAAACGGAATTGTAATTGATGATTTCAAAGTAGGCGATGTTCCTTACTCAGCAGCATGCGATTATATGGCAGACTGTGAATATAAATGCATGCCAGATAAACCTCTTTTAGAAGAAAATGCGAGAGAAGACACATACAACGAAACATTTATTATGATGAATTCTGAAAAAATATTCCAAAAAATTAGAAAACTTTTTAGTGATAAAATAGATGGCAAGTTTTTTTACAAAAAGACCGATTTAATACACAGAATAAATACACCAAAACCTTATCCAGTTGTCCAAATATACGCAGCTTTAACGCAAATGATTGATGATGCAAATGAACCAATCATGGATAAGTATGGTAGAACTGGACATTTAATTAACATTGGTGATTACTACTTGTTTCAGCCGAGCGAGTTGAATAACACCGGAGTTTCAATATTTGAAAGGTCAGTTCCATTGGATTATAAACATAGCATGATTAAATTTGATATAAAACCCGACTTAGCAAAAGAAAACCAACATGTTGAGCCAAGTGTTAAGAAAGAACTTAAAACTGGCAATAAACCTAGGTTGGTTTTAGAACCAGAACCAGAGCTAGAACCAGAAGAAACGTCCACAAAAGAACCACAAATTGTAAAAGAAATGAATAATGAATATGAATTAACTTTATCATTTGCTACAACTACTGAAACTGTTCCAAGAGGAGACGATAATTGGTATAAACATTGTGGGGTTACTATGAGAAAATTGGTTAAAATGGGGATAATGACATCAGCTGAAACGTTGCAGTTTTTAGTAGAACATTTAGTGGACATGTTATTGTTTAACGAAAAAGTTAATTTAATGAACTACATTTATTCATTTGATGAGCTTGAAGAAAAATCTTTTAAACATTATATTAAAAAGTATTTGGATTCTAAAATTATCAGGACAAAACGATTAACAAGCATAATATTGTTTTCTGCAGATAAGATTCATGTTATGATATTAAAAGGGAAAAAATGGTTCAAAGCTGAAGCAGAAGATGAGAGAGAAATTGCAATAGAGACTGCTAAGAGTTTGGATTTTACAAAATTTGAAGTAAATAATATAATTGGATTTATTGGATTAGAAGTAAAAAATCGGTATTTAATTTTTAAAGTAAAGGATATGGAGGCAAAAAGAAACACCGGAGCGAGGTGCGACGAATCATCTAAATCTAGAAAAATAGCCATTTTAACTGAACTTATGGGAGAACAGTTGTTTGAAAAGTATACAAATGGAACAACGAAAGGAATGGTTCAGCCAGAATTGTGTTCTCTTGAAGAATTATTGTTCAGATACTACAACAAATCTAAAAAGAATAATAAAGTGTGGTTTTTTGACTTTGAATCTGCAATGTTATCTAAAAAGGATTTGAAAATTTAGTGCCCCAATATTCAAAGGCTGGCCGCAACATTGTTTTAATTTAATTGTATCTATTTTAAAATTAAATTAAAAATTGAAACCATAATAAAAAGATATCCGTATAATATAAAATGGAAGCTCTTGCAAAACCAAGGTATAAAAAGAAACAACAAATTGAAAATAATATTTATACAAGGTCACTAATAACGCGTAGTATATCTATTCCTATTGTTAGTGTGGGCAAGAATATTCAGGAAACCATTGAAAAGTATGTTTCGCTCAACTATGAGGGAAAGTGTGTTGTTGAAGGATTTATTAAACCAAATTCGTGTAAAATTATAACTCACTCCAGTGGTCTAATAAGAGGAACAAATATTGTTTTTGAGGTTGTATTTGAATGTCAAATTTGTTGTCCTGTAGAGGGAATGCTCGTTCAATGTATTGCAAAGAACATAACAAAGGCTGGAATCCGCGCCGAAAGTTCTGACGAAACACCGTCTCCCATCATTGTATTTGTTACAAGAGACCATCATTATATGATGCAATATTTCTCAACTATTGAAGAGGGATCAAAATTTACTGCCCGTGTTATTGGTCAGCGGTTTGAATTGAATGACAAATATGTTTCCATCATTGCGGAGTTAGTTGAGCCAAAAAAGGAGTATTCTAAAGAAACTTCTAAACCCAAATTAGTAATCGGAGACGATTAAACACGATTACTGTTAAAATTATTATTTTATTATTGAATTTACCTCTTTCGTCTCAACTTGGTTTTTCTTGCTTTTTTATTTCTGGTACGTCTGTTATTTTTTCTAGTTTTACGACTTTTTCTTTGGCGTCTTAATCTTCTGCCACCTTTTGCCATTGGATTTGCAGCAACAGCTTCTTTCATCTCCTTATTTAAGTCACTATCGGGACTAAAACAATAAGCAATTGAATCTCCATTACAAACTGGGCATGTTAAAATATCATCTTTCAAAAGACGTGCATCTCCTTTTGTCGCCGCTCTATCCATAACCATCTTATGTAGACCTGGTTGTGCACTCCGAACTCCTTGGTTATATGGACCGGCCGGAGCAGTGTTACATATGCCATGCATTTTTTGCATGCACGTCATGCATATAAAGCAGTTTGGATTACTCACAACTGTTTCTAAACAAAAAGGACATTCATTTTTTTCTCCAGCACCTGCGGATTCACTTGACTTGCTCATTATACTATAATCCAAGAAAAAATTGAAATGAATTAATGAAGTTTTAAACTTTTAAAAAGAGCAATGGCATATGTCCTAAGAAGTGTTTTACCAGCATACATTGTTGATATTATAAAAGAGTATACAGGAGAAGGATGTTGGCGGAATGGAAAATATATAAACATTCATCGTATACCCAAGGATGACCCTCGCTACCAAATGCTCAAGAAACGACCAAGAATTAAACAGTTGATACATGACACAGTTGGAGAATTAAAAGTTGGCAGTACGTGGTTCAAGCTTTCAAATAAAAAATTTATTGTTATTAATGTATTTAAAGGCAGACATTGGAATGGGGAAATTTATATACATGGAGATTTTTGGGAAATGCACTACAACGGTAAAAAACTTATTCGTTATCTTCCTTAAAAATACTTAAAAGTAGTATGATTTATATAAATACTATAAACCATGCTAGCAGAATCAAATGACTATTCTGAATTAAACATAATTCGCGAAAAAATTGAATCAATGCCAAAGTTCAACCAGGTTGAAATTTTGCGAATTTTAAGCAAAGATACTGCTGTTACTTTGAATGAAAATAAGTATGGAACCTTTATAAATTTAACAGAATTGTCGCAAGAAATCATTGAGAATATGAAGAACTATATAAATTATGTGAATACGCAAGAGTATCACTTGAATTATCTTGAAAAGCAAAAGGAAGAATTCAAGAATATATACTTTGCAAAAGATAATAAAGATAATACGGTAAAAAATAAATATGCATAGCACAATTACGAATAAAGAAGATTATAATCATGTATTGAATAAGTTACAAGATTATATGTTAACTGGAAAAGTTTTAGCAAGAACATTCTATCAACAAGGCTCAACTATTCAAAATAAAACCAAACATGAAGAAACAAAACTAGAAACAAAATTTTTTCAAAAAAAGGATAAAGAAGTGAACAATTTTTTTTATCCAAAAGAGAAAGACGGGTTGTTTTGGTGTTTTTTTATTATTCAAAATGGTTTTGAAAAATATGAATATCCTGACGCAACAAGTTTTGTAAATGAAAAAACTACAAAGTTTAAACTTATTGAACACATGAGACACAATAAACAACAACTCAAAAGTAAGAAAATTAAAAATATTAAAGAAGACGTGGAAGATGAACTTGCAAATAAGCAAACAATTGGAATGAAAACTTTTATAGCGTTGTGCATCTCTCATAATATAAATATTATGTATATTCATAAGCGTAAATGTTTTGAAATTATTTTTGATAAAGAGTCACCAGTGTATGTTGTTCATTGCATTAATAATGCGGATTGTTCCGCTTATAAATATTGTTATCAACAAAACGTTACAAAAGAGCAACTGGAAATATACCGAACAGAATATTTTAACTGGGAAAGTTTTGACAAACCGCTAAAAGCTATGAGTTCATATAAATTAGATGAGTTAACAGAACTTGCAAAAAGGCTGGGGTTATCAGAAAATGGCTGTGACTTAAGTAAAAAAACCAAAAAAGATCTATATGAAATGTTGGTGATGAATATGTGAGAAGTTAATAGTAATATATTTCAACACAGTTATAGTTATAGTTAAATTAAAAATTGATTTTAATATAAAAATATGTATTGATATATATAAAACAATGTCATCTACTAAACAAGAACCTATAAATTTAGAACCATCAAGTAGAAGAGATTCTCCTAAAACACAATTTGAGAATTTGGTGAAACTCTTTTGGGGTAATAATCCATACGTTAAAGACATTAATAAAAACAACGAGTTGGAAGTCCGTTTTGGAACTAAAGGCATAAAACCATTAACAAAAATTGACTATGACAATGTAATTCGTAAATTAAAGTCGCTTGGGTTTACGAGTCCGTTGGAACAAGGAAATTATATGTTGCGCGTAAGTACTGAGTTTTTAGACCCAGCTACTTCAAGATTTAAAGTTTCATCCATTAGAACAGAAATAAATGGATTTCATGCAATTCAGGAATATTGCAACCACAATGATATTAAAAAACTAATGGCGAGTGGTCATGATGTGGAATTCCACAACAAGGGTCATTATTCTAATGGTGTAGGAAAAGATGCTCAAAGAACAAGACCTGTTAACTTTGATGATTTTAATTTTAGAGTTTCATATAGTGTTGAGAATAAAATGCGTGCAACCTCAGGAGTCATTCAAAATATTGTCGACACTTGGGAAAAGTCTAAAAAAATTTTCAGATATATTAATCGTGTAACATTTTCGCATCCTGATATTCCAGTTAATGTTGATATTAGTATTGTAAAATCTTCAAAGTTTTCAAATGGTGAGCCTGTTTTAGAGTACACTACAAAAGAAGCCAACGTTTTTGAAAACCCAGAAATTTATGAGATTGAGTTAGAAATCAATAATAGCAAAATTGGACCTGGAACAGCAACAGAATCACCTTCTATACTTTTGGATTCTATTCGCAAAGCTATAAAATATGTTCTTATGGGGTTACAAGGAACAAATTATCCAGTGTCATATCCAGAACAAAAAGACATTTTGCAAGAATATATGAAACTTATTAATGGAGAAAATTATGATCCTAAAAGGCATTGGAAAATTAGACCATGGAATTTTATTGGCCCTTCATCAAGAACTCTACAAATACAAAATATAGCTCCAGTTAACGACAATACAGTTATTCCAAACATTCGTAAAGATTATACTGTAACTGAAAAAGCAGACGGTGAAAGAAATTTACTTTTCATTTCATCAAAAGGGAAGATTTACTTGTTAAACACAAATATGAGTGTAATGTTCACTGGTGCTGAAACAGAACACAAGGAGCTGTTCAACACTATTTTAGACGGTGAGATTATTCGCCACGATAAGCTTGGAAGATTCATTAACTTATATGCAGCATTTGACATTTACTTTATTGAGAAAAAAGATGTTAGACCTCTTGGATTTGTTCCAAGAAAAAAGGACGAATTAAAATCAAAATTTAGACTTCCATTGTTGAAGCATATTATAAAATTACTTAACCCAAAGTCGGTTGTAAAGGATGAATCCGTTAGTCCTATTAGAATAGAATCTAAGGAATTCTATCCATTGTCTGCAGATGACAATATATTTGGTGCATGCAATATGATATTGACAAAAGACAAGGAAGGGTTGTATGAGTATACAACAGACGGATTAATATTTACTCCAGCTAGCATGGGAGTTGGTGGCGATGAAATAGGCAAAGTTGGAAAACTGTCCAAATCAACTTGGGATTATTCTTTTAAATGGAAGCCTCCACAATTTAATACAATTGATTTCCTTGTCTCTACAAAGAAAGCTCAGAATGGAACTGATGAAATAACCCCAATATTTCAAGGAGGGTTACAGACAGGTGCAACTAGTCAAATAAATGAATATAAAACAATTAGTCTTAGGTGTGGGTTCAGTGAAAAAAAGAATGGATATATTAACCCGTGCCAAGATGTAATTGACGATAAATTACCAATATTTGGGTCTGGTGATGATAGAACCGATGATTATTATCCACTTCAGTTTTATCCAACAGACCCATATGATCCGAGTGCTGGAATTTGCAAGATTATTCTTAAAAAGGATGACACTGGAATCCCTCAAATGTATACTGAAGAAGACGAGGTTTTTGGTGACAATACTATTGTTGAATTTCGGTATGAATTAACTAATGAAAAGGGTTGGAGATGGATTCCTTTACGAGTTCGTTATGACAAAACAGCTGAACTCAGAAATGGTGAACCTAATTTTGGAAATAATTATCAAGTTGCTGATAGCAATTGGTATTCTATTCACAATCCAATTACAGAAGAAATGATTTGTACGGGAAATGGAATACCTGATGAGTTATCAGACGATGATGTTTATTACAATAAATTTGCAGGTAGTAGTAAAACAAGAGGACTTCGCGATTTTCACAATTTGTTTGTCAAGAACAAACTTATAACAAGCGTTTCAAAGAGAAGTGATACATTAATTGATTATGCTTGTGGAAAAGGTGGAGATTTTTCAAAATGGATTGACGCAAATTTATCATTTGTGTTTGGAGTTGACATTTCAAAGGATAACTTGGAGAATAGGTTAAATGGTGCATGTGCCCGCTTCCTAAATTATAGAAAAGATTTTAAACATGTTCCTAGTGCTCTTTTTGTAAATGGAAACAGTGGATTAAACATTCGTAATGGTTTGGCGATGATGAACGATAAAGCGGTTCAAATTACCAAGGCTGTATTTGGTCACGGTCCAAATGATGCCGAAAAATTAGGAAAAGGTGTTTCAAAACAATATGGAAAAGGTGAAAATGGGTTCAATGTTTCTTCGTGCCAATTTGCTATTCACTACTTGTTTGAAAATCAATCAACATTTCAAAATTTTATGAGAAACGTTTCTGAATGCACTGCTCTTAATGGGTATTTTATTGGAACATGTTATGATGGAAAGATTATATTCAACATGTTAAAGAAAAAGAAGATTGGTGAAAGCATTGAATTATATGAGGGAGATAAAAAAATCTGGGAAATAAGAAAGGAATATGACGAAGATAATTTTGATGATGATGTAACTAGTTTGGGTTATAAGATAGATGTATTTCAGGAGACAATTAACAAGATGTTTTCAGAATATTTGGTTAACTTTGATTACCTAGAGCGTGCTATGGAAAATTATGGGTTTAAATTATTAAAGAGGGACGAGGCAAAACTATTAGGATTACCAGAAGGTTCTGGCTCATTTGTTGATTTGTTCAACGTGATGGATGATGAAATAAAACGCCAACCAATGAAGAAAGAAAAGTATGGAAGTGCATTAAATATGA
>Ga0049085_10000353_pt1 | contig 18417 bp, 18 predicted proteins | sample GreLakmeSU08MSRF_FD_66721 | JGI IMG/M metagenome (GOLD analysis project Ga0049085, IMG submission 66721) | Freshwater lentic microbial communities from great Laurentian Lakes, MI, USA - Great Lakes metaG SU08MSRF | ecosystem: Environmental > Aquatic > Freshwater > Lake | place: Great Lakes... | reverse complement strand
GTGGAAGATGAAACGGTTCTGGGACGAGACGATGCGGCCGCACTGGATGAAGATCGATGGGCGCATCAGTTGCGCGTTCAGCTCCGCTGGTGGCTGGGGCGGTGGGATGGAGCTGGCCTGCCAATCGATCCTGACCGTGTTGATGAATTTCGGTTTCCTCACGTTCGGCGTGACCGATTACGCGACGAAGATGCACACGCTCCATTACGGTGCGGTGGCGGCCAAAGAGCCGCGTGGCGAAGAGGCGCAGGTCGCGTGTCGTTTGCTCGGCCAGCGGCTTGCCGAATGGACGGCGGTGCTCGTGCACGGCCGGAAAGAGTTGCACCCGCAGCTCAAGCTCGCTGAGCGAATGTCTCCAGGCTGAGTGGTTCACAAGAGAAGCGTGACAAGTTGATGCTGCGATGAAGCTGGAGCAATCGAGAATGATGCGCGATTTTGGAAACAGATGTCTGTGGCGTCCGCTTGTGGTGTTGTTCGCGGCTTTCTTCGGCTTCGGCGTCGACGCGGTTGAACCCACAAACTCCGCCAACTCGATGGAGTCGCTGCGAGGCTTCACGATGGGTGCGGGTTGGTCGCTGAAGTATATCGCGCCGGCGAAGGCGCCCGTGAAAACTGAAGTCCACCGCGCCCTGCAGTCGCTGCTCGATCGTCTCGAAGGCCAGATGTCCACGTGGCGCGATGACACGGACCTCGCGCGTTTCAATGCCTCGCGCCGCACGGACTTATTTCTCGTGCCACGTGAGACGGCGTTCGTCGTGATTGAGGCGCAACGCATCAGCAAACTTACCGGTGGCGCGTTTGACGTGACGATCGAACCGCTCGTGCGGTTGTGGGGTTTTGGCCCGCGCGGCCGGCCCGGCGTGGTGCCGTCCGCCAAGTTGATTGAGGAAACGCAGGCGAAGATCGGTTGGCGACATTTGGATGCGCGGCTCGATTTGCCGGTGCTGAAGAAGGCGATTCCGACATTATCAGTGGATTTGTCCGCGGTCGCGCCCGGCTTCGCGGCGGACGAAATTGGTCGTTGGCTGGAGTTGCGCGGCGTCACAAATTATCTCGCCGAGGTCGGCGGCGAACTGCGCGCGCGCGGCCACGATTCGCGTGGCCGGCCGTGGCGCGTCGGCATTGAGCGGCCGGTCGATGACAATCGAGAAATTGCGCGCGTGGTGGCGCTCGACAACTTGAGCCTCGCGACCTCGGGTGATTACCGAAACTTTTTCATCAAGGACGGCCGGCGTTATGCGCACATCGTCGATCCGCGCACGGGTCGGCCGACGGAGCACGTGGCGGCGGTGAGCATCGCGCATCCGTCCGCGATGACGGCGGACGCGCTGGCCACGGCGCTGATGGTGCTCGGGCCGGAGCAGGGGATGAAGCTCGCGCGCGAACAAGGCTGGCCGGTGCAGTTCGTCGTGCGCGAGGGAAACGTTTTGAGGACCACGGCCACGCCGCAGTTTGAGCGGCTCGTGGTGGAGTCGGCGAAATAGTTCAGGGCAACGGCTTCTTCCAAATCGGCACCGTACGCTTCATCTCGTCGATGAGGAACTGGCCGGCGGCGAAGGCTTCACCGCGGTGCGGCGCGACGACTTCCAACCAGAGCGACGGTTCGTTCACTTTCACCACGCCGAGCCGGTGCACGATACGGAGGCTTTCGATGGGCCAGCGCTTTTCAATCTGGTCGAAGATGAGATGGAACTGCCGCTCGACCATCTGCGCGAAGGCTGTGTATTCGATGGCCGAGATGGTTTGATCTTCCTCGCTGCCGCGCACGACACCGGAGAAATAGACGGCGGCGCCCATGCCGGCGGACATCTGGCGAGCGGCGATGAGCGCGGGTTCGTCAATCGCCCCGGGGGTGAGCGTGAGTTGGTGTTTCATCGCGCGCATTTTCAACCGCCTTGCACGGGTGGAAAGAGAGAGACTTCGTCGCCGTCGCGGAGCACGTGGCTGCGGCCTTGGTAATCCACGCCGACGGCGATGAGCGTCGAGTTTTGCATCACGGCGAGTTTGGGATGATGTACGTGAAGGCGCTTGAGCAAGTCATCCACCGTGCTCCCTTCAGGCAGTTCCTCCGTGAGGTCGGCGCAGCCGGTCAGATCCTTGAAGTAGGACCAGAATTGAACTCGAATGGTCATGGCACTTCGTAAACCTCGGGTCGAAGCACGCCGAGAAATGGCAGGTGACGATAGCGTTCGGCGAAGTCGAGGCCGTAGCCGACGACGAACTTGTCGGGAATCTCGAAGCCGACGTAATCGGCGCGCACAGATTCCGTGCGGCGTGCTTTCTTCTCGAGTAGTACGCAGACTTTGATACGGCGCGGCCGCAGCGGCCGGAGCTTCGCGAGGACTTTCGTGAGCGTCTTGCCGGTATCGAGGATGTCGTCCACGAGCAGCACGTCGCGCCCGCGCACGTCGAGTCGCAGCTCCTTGGTGAAGACGAGCGCGCCCGACTCGGTACCGCTGCCATAGCTGGAGACGCCGATGAAGTCGAGCCGCAGCGGCAGTGAAAGGTGGCGGATGAGATCGGCGAGGAACATCACCGTGCCGTTCAACAGCGAGATGATCACGAGGTCGCGGCCGGTGAAGTCGCGATTGATTTGTCGCGCGAGAGTTTTCACGCGGCGTGCGATGCGTTCCTCGGTGAGGAGCACCTCGGTAAGCTCACGTCGCCAGCGGACGGGCACGGTCGCGGCGCGGGTTGGCGGACGGCGAGCCACGCGTCAGATGTGTTTAGAGTCAGTGTGGTCTTTGGTGGTGTAGCCGGACTCTTGGCGCTGGAAATTAACCTCGTTCTTTTTCACGTAAGCGGCGAAGACATCATCGGCGCTCATGCCGAGCACTTGCGCCATCGAGATGAGGAAGTGGAACAGATCCACCACTTCCACGCGGGCGTTCTGCTCGTCGAACTTCTGGTACTTGGCCCACCATTTCCACGGCACGCTGTCGGTCAGTTCGGCCATCTCCTGCTGCATGGCGCGGGTGTAGTTAAGGAGCCATTTTGTTTTCTCTTCCTCCGTCATGGCGTCGGTGTGCACGCCGATCCGCTCGTTGAGGGCTTTCTGCATCCGGAAGAGTTCGCGAAGTTGATCAGAATTTTCCATACCGAGTGAGGATGCCGTTCGCGCGGGGTCGTTTGAAGTGAAAAGTATTCACGGCCGAGGAAAAGGAGCGCGAGTTTGAACTTTGAACCGCGCCTATACGTCCGCTATAATGGGAGGATGACGCCGACATTGTTATTCAAGGGCGGGCCGATAGTGTGGCTGTTGCTGCTCGCGAGCGCGGGGGCCATCGCCATTTTCGTGGAGCGGCTGCTCCATTATCACCGCGCCCAAATCAACACCACCGAGTTTCTCTTCGGCCTGCGGAACGTGCTTCGCCAGAAAAATGTGATCGAAGCCCTCTCCATCTGCGACGCTGCGCCAGGGCCGGTGGCGCGCCTCGTGAAGACCGCTTTGCTTAATCGCGAGAAGAGCCGTGCGGAAATCAAAGAGGCGATGGAACAGGCCGGCGCGCTCGAGGTGGCGCGACTCGAAGAGCGGCTCAACTTGCTCGCCACCATCGCGCAACTCGCGCCGTTGCTCGGCTTGCTCGGCACGGTGCTCGGGTTTGTGGACATCTTTCAAGTGCTGCAGAAAGAAGGCCTTTACGCCCACGCGGCGCTGCTTTCCGGCGGCGTGTGGAAGGCGCTCATCTCCTCCGGCGTCGGTCTCGCGGTGGCCATTCCCGCTTACGCCGGCCACAATTATCTCGTGGGCGAAGTGAGCGCGCTCGCGCTCGATATGGAGAAAACCTCCATTGATGCACTCAACCTCCTCAGCGAACTCGGCGCACCTGCCAAGTCATGAAACTTCCGCGCCGCGCCAAAATCCTGTGCGGTCTGCCGGATGCTGCCGCGTTGGCGTGCGTGGTTTTTCTCACGGTCATCCTGCTGATGCTCACCTCGTCACTCGTCTACACGCCCGGCGTGCGCGTCGAATTGCCGCCCGCCACCGCGCCGTTGCCCGGGGCACAGCATCCCTCCGTGATTGTCGCGCTCGATCGTAGCGGCCAGCTTTATTATCAGAACCAACTGCTCGACGAGGAGGTGTTAAAAGAGCGCCTCGCTGCCGAAGTGAAGCGTGCGCGGACCGGTCTCACGCTGGTTTTGCAGGCGGACAAAGCGGTGGCCTATGAAGTCATCGTCCGCGTGGCACAACTCGCGCGCGACGCCGGCATCAAGGAAACCTTCCTCGCCACTCGCCCCTCAACCTTCAACGGCAAAGCGCCATGACCGTACCCATCCCTACGCAGGTGGAGTGGACGTGGCGCCGCTGGGTGGCGGTGCTCGTCATGCTTTTCGCCGCGCAGGTCGGTTTGATTTATTTGCTTTCCGCGTCGCCGGCCACGCCGCGGTCCATTGCGCACGAGCCCGTGGTGAAAGTGCTGGTGGACCGCCGCGCCAACGAGCGTCTGCTCGATTCGCTCGCCGCGAGCGATCCTGCACTTTTCGCGCTCGGCTCGTCGCGCGGTTTCTCGGGCGCGTGGATTGGTTTCACGCCCAGCACGCTGCGTACGCCAGAGTGGTCTGAGCCGGATCGCTATCTTGGATTGGACACCAATGCGCTCGGCAACGCTTTCCGCCAGTTTGTGCAGGAGGCTTCTGCTAAGCCGCGCGTGCGACCGGAGAAGCCCGCGCCCTCGGTTGTCGCGCCACAAACGCCGAGCGCGACGTTCGCCGGCGAATCATCGCTCGCGGTGACCGGCGAACTCGCCCGACGCACTCTCTCTGCGCCGCTCAAACTTCCTGCATGGCCGCACACGGAGTTGCTCGCGCCCACGGCGGTGCAGGTGTTGGTGAATGCGGACGGGATGGTGCTGAGCGCGCGGTTGCTGCAATCGAGCGGGCTGAACATCGCAGACCGGCTTGCGTTGGAGCTGTCCCGCAACGCGCAGTTCCAAGCCGCCGCGGATAAGCGGCTTGCTTCCGGCAATCTTCTCTTCAATTGGAAAACCGTGGTGCCGGCGACGAACAGCGCGGTCGCGCCCAAGAAGTGAGATGACGCCGGACGCGCTCATTCTCGCGTTTGTGCTCGTGCTACTAGCGGCGCTGGCGGTGATTGCTTTCTACTCCCATCGGCGGCAGCAGCGGTTCAAGCCGACGCAGAGCCGCGATCACATCTTTCGCTGTACCAAGTGCGACTATGTTTATACGGACGACGAGGACGTGGAGTTGTCGCGCTGTCCGCAGTGCGGCACGATGAACGAGGAGATGGAGTTTTAACGGTGGGCGCGCGTGGCGTGCCAGCGGCGGATTTCTTCGTTCAATTCGCGCCGGTCTTCAGCTCGACGATATCGTGCGGTGCGGCTTCGCGCATGCCCGCCGCACTGACACGGATGTAACGGGCCTTCTGCCGGAGCAGAGCAAGATTCTTCGCGCCGAGATAACCCATTCCAGATTGGATGCCGCCGATGAGTTGGGTGAGGACGTTCTCGACGGGACCGGTGGCTTCCTTGAGCGCTTCAACACCTTCGGCGGCGACCTTCCGCGTCGCATCTTTTGTGTGACCGTAGCGGCTTGCGGAGCCGGATTTCATGGCCGAGAGACTGCCCATTCCGCGGTATTGTTTGTAGAGTTTGCCGCCGATTTCCATGATCTGTCCGGGAGCTTCAGCGCAGCCAGCGAGGATGCCGCCGCAGATGGCGGCGTGCGAAAGTGTGAGCGCCTTCACGATGTCCCCGGACTTGGTGATGCCGCCGTCGGCGAGAATGGAGACGTGCTTTTTGGCGGCGGCTTTTGAACAGACGTAAAGGGCGGTGAGTTGCGGAATGCCGACGCCGGCGACGATGCGTGTGGTGCAGATGGAGCCGGGACCTTGGCCGACCTTGATGATGTTCGCGCCGCAGTCGGCGAGATATTCGACACCGGCGGCGCTGGTGATATTGCCGGCGATGAGGGGCAGTTTCGGGAAGGCTTCGCGGATGGCGCGAACGGTTTCGCCAACGCCTTTCGTGTGGCCATGCGCAGTGGAGACGGCCACGACATCGACACCGCGTTCGACGAGTGAGGTGACGTGGCGGTGGATGCGGTCGCGGTCGAGTTCGCCGAAAGCGTTGCGTGTGGCGGAGACGGCCGCGCCGCAGATGAGCCGGAACTTCGCGTCGCGTGCGGGCTTGAACTGCAGCTTGCGCTCGTGCGCGATGCGCTCGACGTCACTCATCGCGAACATGCCGCGCAGATGATCATGCTCATCGACGACGAGCAGTTTGTGGATGCCGGGATGATCAGTGAAAAAGCGGTCTGCCTTCGCGATGGGGTCGGTGCCCAGTTCTTTTTGTGGGATGGTGTGGACCTGCGCGCGCGGGATGATTGCCTCGGTCACTTTGCGTTTGGCGAAGCGCGGCTTGATCACGTTGCCTGAGAGCAGGCCGACGAGTTTGCCCGCGGCATCCACAACGGGAAAGGTGCTGAAGGCGTATTTCTGCTTCTCGATCATCTCGAGCACGTCGCCGATGAGTTGGTCGGGCGTGACCTTAATTGGATCTTGGATGAGTCCGTGCACGTGGTTCTTCACGCGGATCACCTCGGCGAGCTGCTCCTTCTCCGACATGTTGTAATGGATCAGACCAAGCCCGCCATTGAGGGCCATGGCGATGGCCATGCGCGACTCGGTGACGGTGTCCATGTCGGACGAGATGACGGGGATGCTCAGGTGCAGGCCTTCGGCCAGCGCGGTGTCGAGCTGCGTGTCCCGCGGGAGCACCTCGGAGTAGAGCGTGGCCAGCGTGACGTCGTCGTATGTCAGCGCGAGGTGGCGGTGGCTCAGGAAGAAGTCATCAGCCGTGTGGTAGAACTGGGCGTCGGTGGCGTTCGGCTCGTGTGCCATAGCCGAAGATGCCAAGCGGCCCGCGTGGTTGACAAGCGGGAAGTGAAACGAGATCTGCGCGCCGCAGCGCAATTCAACGATTCGGCGGCGTGCGTCCCGGTGGGAACGGCGCCGGAGCAGGGGCGACTTCAATGCCCACAACGCCGGGCGCGCCGCCGGGGAATCCGAGGCGCGGGCGCGGCAGGTTGTCCTGCACTTCCACGAAGCGGAGCGCTGGTTTTCCGGGTATGAAGTTGGGCATGGCTTCAAGCATCCAGACTTTCCCAGTGGCCGTGTCGAGCCGCAGCACGACGGAGCGTTCCTTGCCCTCAATGGTGATTTGCGCGGTGACGAGTTGGTAACGGCCGGGGCCGAAGAACTCCTCGATAATCGGCGGCTCTTCGGGCGCTGATTCGCCGGGAACGATGCCCGGAGCAGTCTCGGGAGGCAGTGGGCGAGCGTTTTGAGCATCGGCGGTGGCGGCGGCGAAGGAGAGGAGAATGGCGAGAATGGTCTTCATGTTCGCGAAACGTAACAGAGCTTTTCAGTTTGGCAAGATGGCGACGATGGCTGCGCCGCCGGCAGTTTTCAGAGCTTGGTTATTTTCTCGATGAGAGCGGATGTGGATTTGCCGGGGACGTGGCCGAGCACCACGATGCGACCGCCGCATTGGGTGATGACATCGCGCTCTTCCTGCGGGAGTTGCTCGACGCTGTAGTCGCCTCCTTTGATATAAATATCGGGGCGAACGAGCGTGAGAAGGCGGGTCGCGCGCAGGTCGTCGAAGACGCAGACGGCATCCACGGATTGCAACGCGGCGAGAACGAGGGCGCGGTCGGACTCGGCGTTCACGGGGCGTCCGGCTCCTTTGAGTTGGCGGATGGAGGCATCCGAATTAACGCCAACGAGGAGTACGTCGGCCTGCGCGCGTGCAGCGGCGAGATAATTCACATGGCCGAGGTGGAGGATGTCGAAGCAACCATTGGTGACGGCGAGTTTCTTTCGCTCGGCACGGAGCTGTTCGCGCCACACGGGGAGCGTCTCGAGCGTGAGAATCTTGGCGCGGAAATCCATCGGCGCGATGATGCCGCAGGCCGGTACGTCGGGCAACGGTCAATTCGCCGCAGTCTCGCCGCGAATCGCGCGGGGCTTGTGTCCCGTTGGATGAAGCCCTAGAGTTGCTTTGCGAAATGAAGAAGGAAGTTGTGCCAGTCCAGATCCGCGGCATCCTGCCGGCGAACAGTGGCGCGGCCATCTTTCTCGGCAATGACGACAAGGTCTTCGTCATCCAAGTCGAGGCGGCGATGGCCACTGTGATTGGGATGTTTCTGCGCGATGCGCCGAAGGAACGCCCGCTCACGCACGATCTCATCAACAGCGTTTTCAAAGGGCTCGATGTGAAGGTCGAGCGCGTCGTCATCACCGAATTGAAGAACGCGACCTACTTTGCGCGGCTCATTCTCCAGCAGGAAAATGAGCTGGGTCGAAAAATCGTGGAGGTAGACGCGCGGCCGAGCGATTGCCTCGCGCTTGCTTCCGCGCACAAGGCGCCCATCTACGTTTCCGCGGCGCTCTTCGAGCAGGTCGAGGATATGTCCGCGTATCTCGACCGCATCAACGAAGGCGGCAGCGAGAGCAGCGAAGAATCCGAGACCTGACCGATGCCCCCCAGCGCCGCTCAACCCGCCGGCCCTGTCGCCCTCATCTGCGGCGACGATGATTTCGGCGTGAGCCAGCGTGCGCGGCAGCTTTATCAATCGTGGTGCGCCGAGCTCGGCGGGATGGATCACGAGACGATTGACGCGGCGTCGGGCAATTCCGGTGAAGCGCTCAAATCCATTGGGCGTTTGCGCGAGGCGCTCAACACACTTCCTTTCTTTGGCGGCGGCAAAGCTGTCTGGTTCAAGGACTGCACTTTCCTCGGTGACGACCGCACCGCGTCCGCCTCGGCCGTCACCGAAACGCTCGGCGAGCTGGCGCAGGAGCTGAAGGCCTTCCGTTGGGAAGGCGTTCGGTTGCTCATCAGCGCCGGCAAAGTGGACAAGCGGAAGACGTTTTACAAAACCATCGAGAAGCTCGGCGCGGTGGAAAGTTTCGTCGCGCTTTCGATTGATGACCGTGACTGGGCCGCGCGAGCCGAGGAGATTGTGCTGAAAAAGTTTCGCGTGCTGAAACGCTCCATCACCGACGAGGCACTGGCTGAGATCGTGCAGGCCGTCGGCCCGAACGCCCGCCAGCTCGAGAGCGAGGTGGAGAAGGTGACGCTTTACGCCGCCGACCGCGCCGAGGTGGGAGTGGACGAGGTGCTGGCGGTCGTCTCGCGCAACAAACAGGCGCGTGCCTTCGCGCTGGGCGACGCTCTCGGTGACCGCGATTTGCCGCGCTTGCTCCGCTGTCTCGACGAGGAGTTGTGGGAAATGGAGACCGATCGGCAGAAGTCCGAAATCGGGTTGCTTTACGGATTGATCACCAAAGTTCGAGCGCTGCTTTTTCTGAAAGAGATGCTCGCGGCGGGCTGGCTGAAAGAGGAGCGCGATTACAACCGGTTCAAAGCCCAGATCGAGCGCGTACCGACGGAAGGGCTGCCCACCGACCGGCGCATCAATCCGCTGGCGCTCAATCCCTACGTGCTTTTCAAGGCGCTACCGCAGGCGCGGCGTTGGCCTTCAGCCGATCTCGTGCGCGCGCTTGATTTGCTGCTGCAGTGCAACCGCCGGCTCGTCTCCAGCGGCCTCGACACGGAGCTGGTGCTGCAACAGACCTTGACGCAGATTCTCCGCGTCGACACATTGGTAGTGACAGGACGTTGATCCCGTCGAGGAGTCGTAACCAACACTTCAATGCCCCCCCCCGCCGCCAGTTTGATGGTCGCCGTCGTCGGTCCCGCCGTCTGTGTGAAGATTTCCGGCCGAGCGAGCTTCGCTTCCAGTGTGGATTTCAAAACGCTGGTGAACGAGTTGACCCAGCGCGGCCACCGGCGTTTCGTGCTCGACCTCGCCGATTGCTTGGTGATGGACAGCACTTTCCTCGGCGTACTGGCGAGCCTCGCCATCAAGGCCAGCAAAGTGCCTGAGACCGCCTCCGGTCTTTTTGAGTTGCTCAACCCCAACGCGCGCGTGAGCGATTTGCTGGAGAGCCTCGGTGTGGCGCACCTTTTCAAATTCATCACCGGTGATAACCCTGTGATTGCGGACTACAAACCGGTGGCCGCCGGCACCGTCACACGCGCGGAGATGACCGGCACCTCGATTGAGGCGCACCAGACGCTGATGCAGGTCAACCCTCAGAACGTCGCCAAGTTCAAGGACGTCGTCCAGTTTCTCGCCGAGGATCTCAAGCGTCAGGAAACGGCCGCGCTCTGACCGGTTGCGCCCGATTTGGGGCGTTTTTCACCTGTCGAAAACTTTTCCCGTCGGCCGCTTGCTTTCGCCCGTTCGCGTCCTAAACTCCGCGCGCTGATGGTAGATTTGGACGTGTTGAATCCGGAGCAACGGGCCGCCGCTGAGCAGATTCGCGGCCCGGTGCTCATCCTTGCCGGCGCCGGCACGGGCAAGACCAAGACAGTCACCCACCGCATCGCTTACATGATTGGCCGTGGCGTCGCGCCCGGGAACATTCTCGCCGTCACTTTCACCAACAAAGCCGCGCGCGAGATGTTTGACCGCGTGAACCAGCTCCTGCCGCGCCGTCGGTCCGAGAATGGCGAGAAGCCCGACCGGCCGACTCTCTGCACCTTTCACTCGCTTTGCGTGCGCATCCTCCGCCAGCACATCGAGAAGCTCGGCTACAAGCGCAACTTCGTCATCTACGACGAGTCGGAGCAGTTGTCGACGGTGAAGAAAATCCTCAGCTACATTTCGGCGAAAGGCGAGAAGACCGATCCGAAAGCGATTCTCTCGCTTCTCAGCCGTTACAAGAACGGCGGCACGCAAGCCGCGGCGTTCGCCGACGAGAGCGTTCGCGCGATGGCCGAACATATCCGCAAACGTTACGAGTCCGCTTTGCGTGCCTGCAACGCGGTGGATTTCGATGATCTCATTCTGCTCACGCTGCGCCTTTTCAAAGAGCATCCGGACGCGCTGGAGGCCTGTCGCGCCAAGTATCGCTACGTGATGGTGGATGAGTATCAGGACACCAACGCGGCGCAGTTCGAGCTGATCCACTCGCTCACCGTCGAGCATCGCAACCTCTGCGTGGTGGGGGACGATGATCAATCCATCTACGGCTGGCGCGGCGCGGAGGTCGCGAACCTGCTCGAACTCGAGAAGCATTTTCCCGAGGTGAAGGTGATCAAGCTCGAGCAGAACTATCGCTCGACGAACACGATTCTCGCCGCGGCGAACGCGGTCATCAAAAACAATCCGCGCCGTCGGCCGAAGCAACTTTGGTCGAGCAAAGGGCAGGGGAACAAAATCCGGCTCGCCGCTTTCGTTGACGACGAAGAGGAGGCTCGCGTGGTGGTCGAGGAGATCGAGGCTGATCGTCTGATGTATCGCGTGCCGTGGCGTGAGCAGGCGATTCTCTTCCGCACGAACCAGCAGTCGCGCTCTCTCGAGACTGCGCTGCGCAAGAGCAGCGTGCGTTATCATCTCGTCGGCGGGCAGAGCTTTTTCGACCGGCGCGAGATACGTGACTTCCTGGCTTACCTCAAACTTTTCATCAATCCGCACGACGACGTGAGCCTGCTGCGCATTGCCAACGTCCCCGCGCGCGGCTTGAGTGATGTGACGATGGAACGTCTGCTCGCCGCGAGTCAGGAGCGTTCCTGTTCCGTCTTTAGCGCGATGCGCCACACCGATGTTCAGGCGCAATTCCTGCCGAAGGCGCGCGAGGCCATCGCCGCGTTCATCGTCTTTGTCGAGGAGACGCGCGCGCCACTGGGCGCGGAGGAAAGTTTTTCGCTGCCCGCGTGGGCAGAGCGTTTTCTCGCCGAGACCGGTTATATCGATGAGCTGCGCCATTCCGAGAAGAACCCCGATACGGCTGAGAACCGCGTACGCAATTTGAAGGAACTCGTCGTCACGCTCGACGGCAAAGAGCCTGAATTGCGGCCGGCTGAGCGTCTGCAGAACTTTCTCGAGGCACTCACGCTCGACGCCGACCGCAAAGACGAGAAAGAGACTGCGGCCGATGCCGTCACGCTCATCACGATGCATTCGTGCAAAGGGCTCGAGTATCCGCGCGTGCACATCGTGGGGTTGGAGGATGGCCTGCTACCGCACTCGCGATCGAAGGTCGAGGGCACGATGGATGAGGAGCGTCGGCTTTTTTACGTGGCCATCACGCGGGCGAAAGAGGCGCTCACCATCAGCCACTGCGGTGGTCGCAAGAAATACGGCCAGTTGCTGCCGTGCCATCCCTCGCCTTTTCTCAAAGAGCTGCCGGCCGAGTTGATCGAGGACGTGGATGAGGTGGGCAAACAACCGGTCAGCGTGGAAGCGGGCAAGAATATGTTCGCTGCTCTGCGCGCCTCGCTGGGATGATTTGAAGGGGCGGTTTTCAGCATCGATCGAAAAAGAAAAGGGCCGGCATGAAGCCGGCCCTTCGTCTTTAAGATAGAGAGGTTGTTAATTCCCCTTCACGTCGTAGGCGAACAGCGCGTCTTGATCGCGCAGGTAGAGCCGGCCGTTGGCGATGACGGGGTGCGCCCATGAATTTTCCTTCCCGCGCTCGGGTTGGTCGAAGCGGCCCTTCTCGACGTAGCCCTTTGTCGTCGCCTCGATGAGCGCCGTGGTGCCTTTGCCGCCTTCGCTGCGAATCACGAAATGGCCGTCCGCGTAAGCGATGGAGCCTTTGCCGACGCCTTTGTCGCTCCAGACGATTTCGCCGGTCTTTAGATTCTGGCAGACCCAACCTTTGCCGTCGGAAAAGCCGAACAGGTGGCCGTCCTTGAGAATCACGCCGCCGTGATGGTTCGCCATGTTCTTGTTCGCATACATTTCTTCAGGCGAAGCGGAGCTGCCGACTTTGAAGGCATTGCAGCCGACGCCGTAGCCGCTGGTGACATACACAATGCCGTCGCTGAAAATCGGCGTCGGAATCACCGCAGTCTGGCCTTTGCGCGGCGCACGCCAGAGCAAGGCACCGGTGGCGGCGTCCACGCTGGCCACGCTTTCAGCGGTGAACTGCACGTACTGGCGCTTGCCGCTGTAGTTGACGGGAACGATGGAGGAGTAATGCGCCCCGTCGGTGAACTCCTTGCTTTGCCAGATGGCCGCGCCGGTCTTCTTGTCGAGCGCGACGATCGCGCCGTTCTTACCGCCGGGCGTGACGAGCACTTTATTGCCGTCCACGAGCGGTGACTCGGTGTATTGCCAACCGGAAAAGCGTCCGCCGAAATCGGTCACCAGATTCTTGCGCCAGACTTCCTTGCCGTCCTTCGCCTGCAGGCAGACGAAGTCGCCGAACTGCCCGAGCGCGTAAACGAGGTCGCCATCCACCGTCGGCGTGCAGCGGGTACCTTTGTAGCTGCCGCCCGGCTTGCCGACCGGCGCGGAGACCCAGAGCGGCTTGCCATCCTTCTCATTGTAAGCGCGGACGAGGCTGGCGTCCGGACCATCGCCCATCGTGAAGATACGGCCATTGGCGACCGACAGGCTCGAATAACCGACACCCATATCGGTGGCTTTCCACGCGAGCGTCGGTCCGCCGGCGGGCCATTGTTTGAGCAGGCCAGTCTCGGTGGAGAGACCGTCGCGGTTCGGTCCGCGCCACGTCGGCCAGTCGGTAGCGTGGAGCGAGGAAGCGATTGCAGTGGCGAGAAGAAGTGTGGTTGTGAAACGCATAGGCGGGTTTGACGAGTTAAATTGACTGCGCCTTCGATACGCTTTCGGCTCGTGTGTGGCAACCCATTTCTGGCGGGAAAACATTGCTGAAGTTGAGATAAGTTGGCTTACAGCGCGCCGCGAAATTAATCCTAAGTTCGTCCGTTTTTTTGCCGACCTATAGTTTCGGGTTCGTTTCTTAATTAAACTATGATGGACCGCATCCAAAGTGACCGCGCGGCCGCGCCACGGATGGAATTATTTTCCAACGCCGACCAATTCCGTCGCGAAATCGCACGATTGAATCAAGGCGCCTTCTCTTTGGTCGAGGCTGAGGATTCCCCGCGCGGCATCATCATCACACAGGGCGCTTCCGGAATCGTCGGCTCCACCCCAAAAGCCGGTTTCATCCTGAACGCCTACGCCTGATTTGGCGTTCGGCATTCCCTTTCGCCGGCTCCTTCCTCTTGGTGAATAACGGGTGAACAACTTCACCTCGCCCGACGGTTTCGGCACGCGCACCGTCGCTCCTGCCCCAACCGGCAATCGAGAGATGAACATGTTTTCAATTCAAGCGCGTGCTCAACAGCAGCGTCCGTTTTTTTCGTTTATCGCACTGCGCTTTTTCGCGTTTCTTCTGCTGCTGGGATTGGCCGCGTGCGGCGGTGCCGGAAAACGCGTGGAGCAAGGCGCTCGGCTGATGCTCGCGCACGATGAACTGGGGCCGACCAGCACCTTCGAGGTGCGTTTTGATGATGAGGTCGTGGCTGGCGATTCCGTCGGCTTGCCCGCCACCGAATCGCCGCTGATTTTTGAACCGCCGTTGACGGGGCAATTCGTCTGGCTCAGCCGCCGCAGCGGTGTCTTCACGCCGAGCGAACCGTTCAAGCTCGACCAAACCTACCGCGTGCGCCTTCGCCACGAGTTGAAGAACGCGGACGGTCGTCCACTGGTTGCGCGCATCGATCGCGCCTTCACCACGCCGGCATTGACGGTGGTCGGCCGTTTGCAAGGGAGTTGGGAAGGTGGGGACACTTTTGGGAGCGTGGCGCTGACTTTCAACGCTGCCGTGTTGGCGGAGAAAGCCGAGCGATTTCTCGAGTTCCGCGACAAAAACAATCGCAGCGTGCCCGCGACGGTCGTGCAGATGCCACGGTCGGTCGGTTCATTGGAATGGGATGGCAACGAGCCGATGCCGACGTGGGACGCCCGTTTCCATGCCGCACGAAAGAAACTTGCGACGGCCGCGCCGATGTCGCGTTTGCGTGCGGCGGAAAATAAAAACGAGCCGAGAAACGAACCGGTCGCCAACCGCATCGTCGTCACTCCTGCGCGGCCGTTGCCCGAAGGCGAAGGCTGGCGGTTGGTCGCGCGTGTGGGATTGCCAAGTGCGTCGGGGGTTCTTCGTTCGCGCAAAGCGGCCGAGGTCGTTGTGGGCGACGTGAAGCCGTTTACCGTGACGGCCGTGACGGCGGAGAACGAGGTGAACCGTGGCCGCTGGTTGGCTATTCAGTTCTCCAGAAACCTCGAGCCGGAGACGGATACTGAGCTTTTGCTGAAGCGGGTTTCCATCACGCCTCGCCCCGTTGACTTGAACGCCACGGTGGATGGCAACTTCATCCATTTCACCGGCGCGTTCGAGCTCGGGAAACCGTATGTGGTGGCGGTTCCGGCCGGTTTGAAATCCGCCACCGGCCACGCGATGAAACAGGCGCACAGCGAGAGCGTGACGTTCCGGCCGATTGAGCCACGCGTGCAGCTCGCCAATTTCTCCGCCTCGCAGTTCGCCACCGGTCAGAGGCGCTTCGAACTCGTGAGCGTCAACAACACCTCGCTCCACGTTCGCGCCAAACGGCTCGGCCGCGACACGCTCATCCACGCGCTGCGCGGCTACCAGCGATACGGCGGAGATTTTCACAGCAGGTTCTCCGAGGACGCCGAGCGCGCTCGGCCGCTCGATTACAACCTGATGGCCGGCCAAACCATCTTCAACCGAACCTTGAATCCCGATGCGCCGGTGGACACCGCGAAGAAGATGGAGCTGCCTTTGAATGAACTTCTCGGTGAAGCGAAAGTCGGTGCAATTTTCGTCTCGGTGGATGGGGGGAGTCAGCAAAGTGGCGAGCGCAATCGGCTGGCGGTTCAGACGCAGACTTTGTTGCAGGTCACCGACCTCGGCTTGGTCTGGAAACGCGCCGGTGAAAAGCTGTTCGTCCATGTTTTCTCGCTCGCGACCGGCCGGCCGGTGTCGAAGGCGGACGTCCGGATTTTCAACGACGAGAACATCGAGCTCAACACCGCGCAGACGGACGAGAATGGCGTGGCGCAGCTCGCCTCCGAGAAGCGCGCGGTTTGGCTGATGGCCGAGTACGGGGATGATTTGCACGCGCTGCGGTTGCAGAGCTGGGATACGACGTTTCCGTTGCACCGCTTCAATCTACCGATCGATTGGAGCGGCGATTCTGCGGATGCCAATAAGCTGCTGATCTTCACCGATCGGCCGGTTTATCGCCCCGGCGAGATGGTTCATCTGAAGGGCGTCGCGCGGCGTTTCCAACAAGGCGGTCTCGTCGCGCCGAGCAAATTACGCGGCCAACTGAAATGCTTCGATGCGCGTAATCATCCGTTCTTCGAGACCAACGTGGTCTTCACCGCTCATGGTTCCGTGGATGCCGACATCGCATTGCCGCAAGGCGTGCTCGGGCATTATCGCGTGGAGATTTCCGCCAGCGGGTTCAACGCGTCGCATTCTTTCGCCGTGCAGGAATTTAAGCCGAACGCGTTTCAAATCACGCTGCCAACGAAGCATGCGTTTGCGCCCGACGAACCGATCCGCCTGCCGCTGAAGGCGGCCTATTACTTCGGCAAACCGCTCGCCAAAGCGGAGGTGCGCTGGTCGCTCGACGCTACGGAAGATGAACCGTGGCTTCACAATGTCGACGGCTTTGCGTTCTTCGATCAGGCCGGTCGCATTGATAATGAAGAGGGAACCGCGCCGCTCGCGCTCACGGGATCAGGCCGCCTCGATGAGCGCGGCGGAATCACGCTCGATCCTGAATTGCCGGCGAACGCGCACACACCGCGGCCGCTCTCAGTGGAACTGCTCGTCGAAGTCACGGACGTGAATCAGCAGACCATTTCGGCGAGCGGTCGTTACACACGCCATAGCTCGTCGCATTATCTCGGTCTTCGTTTGCCGCACGAAGTGCTGCGCGTCGGCGAACCGTTGAAGATGGAGATGATCGGCGTCGGTACGGATGGGTCGCCATTGTCGGCCGCGACCGATGTTGAAGTCACGCTTTCCAAGGTTGAGTGGCATTCGCTCCGTCAGAAAGGCGCGGGCGGCGCCATGATTTACAAAAACGAACGGCGCGTGGAAAAAGTCGCTGCGCAAAAGCTGAGCACGCTTGTCGCGCGCCGTGAGGGGAACGGCGAGTGGACCACCAGCGGCGCGATGGTCACGAAATTGATTCCGCCCGATTCCGGAGAATACGTGGTCGAAGTGCGCGGCGCGGATGGCGCGGGTCGTCCCGTGTTCACCGCGGTCGGCCTGCACGTCGCCGGTGAATCGAAGCCGCTCGCGTGGGATTATCACAACGAGGCGACCATCGCGTTGGTGCCCGACCGCCGCGAGTATCAGCCGGGCGACAAGGCGCTCATCCTCGTGAAGACGCCGATTCAAGGGCCCGCGCTGGTGACGATTGAGCGCGAGAATGTCCGCCGTTCTTTCGTCGTCACACTCAGCGGCAACGCGCCCGCCATCGAAGTGCCGCTGCTCGCGGAGGACGCGCCGAACATTTTCGTTTCCGTGCTGCTTCTGCGCGGCGCGCAGCAGAGTTCGCGACAGGTGAAGACGGCCGAGTTCCGCCTCGGCTATTGCCAGCTCAACGTCACGCGTCCGGAATCGAAACTCGCTGTAAACGTCGCGATCGAACGCGCCGATTATCAGCCCGCCCAGAACGTCGCCGTCGCCGTTGATGTGAAGGATTTCCGAGGCCAACCGGCGGCGGATGCCGAGGTCACGCTTTACGCGGTAGATGACGGCGTGCTCAGTCTCGCCGGTTATCAGCGGCCTGATTTGCATGGTTTCTTTTTTGCGCCGCGCCCGCTTTCCGTGAGCACTTCCACGAGCTTCCCGCAAATGCTCACGGAAGATCCGAGCCGCGTTGCGTTCGGCAACAAAGGTCACATCGTCGGCGGCGGTGGCGACGAAGGCGGCGAGGTGCGCGTGCGGAAGAACTTTCTCGCGTGCGCATTCTGGAATGCGCGGCTTGTCACTGACGCCGCGGGGCGTGTGACGGCGAGTTTCGCCGCGCCGGACGGTCTCACGCGCTATCGCGTTTTCGCCGTCGCTCACACGCGACAAAGCCAGTTCGGCAGCGCGGAGTCCGCTTTTCACATTCACAAGCCGCTCATGATTGAGCCGGCCTTGGCGCGTTTCGCGAACATCGGCGACCGATTGCTCGCGCGTGCCGTCGTTCACAATCAGACCGACGCGGCTGGCGAAGTCGAAGTGACATTGCAACTCGACGACAAAGCCGTGCTCGCCGCCGGCGAAGCCACACGACGAATCACGATTCCGGCGAAAGGCACGGCGACGTTGGATATGCCGGTTGAGTTCAAGCAAGCGGGCGAGGCGGTTTGGTCGTGGCGCGCGCGCTTCACCGACACGGCTCGCGGCACGTTTGCCGACGCGGTGCAGAGTCGATTGAACGTCGGCCACATCGCGCCGTTGCTGAAGGAGATTCACCTCGCGCGGATTGAGTCGGGCGAAACGAATCTGCTCGCGCTCGCTAATCCGCAGTTGCGCGAAGG
>Ga0049085_10000351_pt1 | contig 18430 bp, 11 predicted proteins | sample GreLakmeSU08MSRF_FD_66721 | JGI IMG/M metagenome (GOLD analysis project Ga0049085, IMG submission 66721) | Freshwater lentic microbial communities from great Laurentian Lakes, MI, USA - Great Lakes metaG SU08MSRF | ecosystem: Environmental > Aquatic > Freshwater > Lake | place: Great Lakes... | reverse complement strand
TCGAGAAGGTCTCTGATTTCTTGGTTGGAATCGTCGTGTTCCGTGCGATGAGCACAGTGGTCACGCCGCCCAGCGTCTCGATGCCGAGCGAGAGCGGCGTGACGTCGAGGAGCAGCACGTCCTTCTGCTCGCCGGTGAGCACCGCACCCTGGATCGCCGCGCCGACCGCCACGACTTCATCCGGGTTCACGCCCTTGTTCGGCTCCTTGCCGAAGAACGCCTTCACGACTTCCTGCACCTTGGGCATACGCGTCGAGCCGCCGACGAGCAGCACTTCGTCAATCTCCGACGGCTGCAGCTTGGCGTCGGCGAGCGCCTTCTTCATTGGTTCGAGCGTGCGCGTGACGAGGTCGTCCACCAGCTGTTCGAGCTTGGCGCGTGTGAGCTGATAGTTGAGGTGCTTCGGGCCCGCTTGGTCGGCCGTGATGAATGGCAGATTGATGTCGGTGGTCATCGTGCCCGAGAGCTCGATCTTGGCCTTCTCGGCGGCTTCCTTGAGGCGCTGGAGTGCCATCGGATCCTTGGCGAGGTCGATCGCCTGGTCCTTCTTGAACTCGGCCACCAGCCAGTCAATCACGCGCTGGTCGAAATCATCGCCGCCCAGGTGCGTATCGCCGTTGGTGGACTTCACCTCGAACTGCTTCGTACCGTCCACTTCGTAGAGCTCGAGGACGGAGATGTCGTATGTGCCGCCACCAAGGTCGAACACGGCGACTTTCTCGTCCTTCTTGCCCTTGCGATCGAGGCCGTAGGCGAGCGCCGCGGCCGTCGGCTCGTTGATGATGCGTAGGACGTCGAGGCCGGCGATCTTGCCCGCGTCCTTCGTCGCCTGGCGCTGCGAATCGTTGAAGTAGGCCGGCACCGTCACGACCGCTTTGGTGACCGGGTGGCCGAGGTAGTCCTCGGCGGTCTGCTTCATCTTCTGCAGGATCATCGCGGAGACTTCGGGCGGCGTGTAGCGCTTGCCCTGCACCTCAACCGATGCGACGTCGTTCGTGCCGCTCTTCACGGCGTACGGGACCCGCTTCGTCTCTTCAGTCACCTCGGACATTTTGCGGCCCATGAAGCGCTTGATCGAGAAGACCGTGTTTTGCGGGTTCGTCACGGCCTGGCGCTTCGCGATCTGGCCAACCAGGCGCTCGCCGTCCTTGCTGAATCCCACGACGGACGGCGTCGTGCGCCCGCCTTCCGCGTTCGGAATGACCACCGGATCGCCGCCTTCCATCACGGCGACGACCGAGTTCGTGGTGCCTAGGTCGATGCCGATCACTTTGTCTGCCATGTGGATCCTCTCAGGAGTGTCGTGACGCTGTACTGCCGTGCCGGCCGCTACGACTTCCGCGGTAGTCCTGCTCGCCGTCGGCCTAATCGGTAAATGGATAGGGCAAGGTTGATACCAGAGAAATGTGCCATTCTGGCTGCTATCTGCTTGAATTGTAAGGGGTTGTAATCTGCCAGAATAGCAGTCAGTCGGTCAATACTGGTTGACGCCCGTGATCTCCCTGTTTCAAGGCGTAACGGTTACGCCACAACGTGCGCTGCGGCGCGCACTCCGACTCCAGGAAGGGTATCTTTGCTTCCGCATGTAACCTCTCGTTCGCGCTCGCAATTCGGAGACTTTAACGGTGCGCCTGATCCCGAAGGACGAAGGATTCTTCGAACTGTTCGATGCCCTTGCCGAACGGGTGACCCTATCGGCCGCGCTGCTGCACGAATTGTTCACGGATCCAACGCGGCTCGACCACTTCGCGGGCCAGATCAAGGAACTCGAGCACCAGGCCGACGAAGTCACGCACGAAGTCGTGGTGCGCCTCGACCGTAGCTTTGTAACACCGCTCGACCGCGAAGACATCTACGCGTTGGCGACCACGCTCGACAACGTCGTGGACCTCGTGGACGGCACGGCGCGGCGGGCGCAGATGTTTCACATCGGCGACTGCCGCGAGCCGGCAATACAACTGACGGCCGTGCTGGTGCGCGCCTCCGAGTTGATCCGGCGGGCGGTGCACAATGTGCGCGATCCGCAGCAGGTGGCGAGGATCAGTCGCGAGATCAAGAAGCTCGAGCAAGAGGGCGATGTCCTGTACTTCAGCGCGGTCGGCGCGCTGTTCGCCGGCACGCCACAGGATGCACTCGAGGTGGTGAAGTGGAAAGAACTCTACGACAACATTGAGTACGCCATCGATGAGAGTGAGGACGTGCTGAACGTCCTCGAGAGTATTTCGATCAAGAACAGCTGACGCACCCAGCGGTAACCAGGCCATAACCGTGATTACCTACGTCCTGCTGGTCATCGTCATCGCGTTCGTGTTCGACTTCATCAATGGGTTCCACGACTCCGCGAATTCGATCGCAACGATCGTCGGCACGCGCGTGCTCTCACCGTTTGCCGCTGTAGCCTGGGCGGCGACGTTCAATTTTTCCGCCGCATTCTTCGGGTCCACCGCCGTCGCCAAGGCGGTCAGCAGCGGTTACGTGATGCAATCGATCGTCGACGCCAACGTGATGTGCGCCGCGCTGCTAGGCGCGATCGCGTGGAACCTCATCACCTGGTACTACGGCATCCCCTCGAGTTCATCGCATGCGCTGATCGGCGGGTTCGCCGGGGCTGCGATGGCCAAGGGCGGATTCGCCGCGCTGATGTGGGGGCCGAAGTGGATCGAGACGCTGCTTGCTATCGCGATCTCACCGTCACTCGGCCTCATCGTCGCCCTCGTCCTCATGGTGGTCATGCTGAATCTTTTCCAGCGCGTGAGGCCCGCACTCATCGACCGCTTTTTCCGGCCGGGACAGATGTTCAGTTCTGCGATGCTCTCGTTCGCACACGGCCAGAATGACGCGCAGAAAACGATGGGCATCATCGTCGCGTTGCTCGTTGCCGAGCAAGAGCACTTTAAGGCTGAGACCGGATTGCTGCATCACCTGTACCTCGCCGACGCGAGCTCGGTGCCGAAGTGGGTCGCGCTGACGGCATACAGCTGCATCTCGCTTGGCACACTGTTGGGTGGCTGGCGCATCGTGCACACGATGGGCTCGCGGATCACGCGGCTTCGGCCGGTCAGCGGATTCTGCGCTGAAACCGGCGGCGCCCTCGTGATCATGTTCGCCTCCAAACTCGGCGTGCCGGTGAGCACCACGCACACGATCACTGGTTCGATCGTTGGCGTCGGCGCCACTCACCGACTGTCCGGCGTGCGCTGGGGGGTCGCGAGTCGGATCGTCTGGGCCTGGATCGTGACGATTCCCGCGGCTGGTGCGATGGCGGCCATTAGCTATCTCATCCTGAACCGCTTCGTGGCGAGCTAGGCAGCCACGAATGCCAAACAAGCCCGCGCTGTTCATCAATCGCGAGCTGTCGTGGCTCGAGTTCAACGCGCGGGTCCTGGCCGAAGCGTTCGACGAACGGGTCCCGCTGCTTGAACGCCTGAAATTTATCTCAATCTTTGGGACGAATCTCGACGAGTTTTACATGGTGCGCGTCGCGGGCCTGAGGCGCCAGCTCGCCGGACGGGTTGCCAGCGTCACGGCCGAAGACGCGGTTACGCCTAAACAACAGATCGAACAGATCGAGGCGCGGGTACGCGAGATGCTCGGCCAACTCCGCAGCTGCTTGTACGGAGACCTTCTCCCGGCCATCGCTGCGCGGGGCGTGCGGTTGGTCGGCATGGCTGATCTGACGCCCGAGGAGCGCCGCGGTCTCAACGGGTTCTTCGAATCGCAGGTCTACCCGGTACTCACGCCGCTGGCTGTCGATCCTAAGCATCCATTCCCATACATTTCGAATTTGTCGCTATCGCTCGCCGTCGAGCTTCGCGACCCCGAACGGGGCGTGGACCGCTTGGCACGTGTCAAGGTGCCGAAGTCACTGCCGCGCTGGGTGCCCGTGCCGGGTCGCCGCAACACTTTCGTGCCGCTCGAGGAAATCATCGGCGGGCAGCTAGGTGTCCTCTTTGCGGGCATGCAGGTAGTTGGGTGGCACACGTTCCGCATCACGCGCTATTCCGATCTCGAAATCTCTGATACCGAGGAATCCGAGGATTTCTTGGAAATCATCGAGGAGCGGGTCTTCCAGCGCCGCTTCGGCGAGGTCGTGCGCGTCGAGGTGCAACTCGGCATGCCGATGACCGTGCGCAAGCTACTGATCGAGGAACTCCGCGAAACCGACGACGGCGATTCGCTCACGCTTTCGCAGTCCGACATTCACGAGCCGGGGTCGCTGCTCGACCTCGGCGACCTGATGGCGCTGGCCTTGCTCGACGTCCCGGAGCTGCGCGATCCGCCGTTCACCCCCAGCGTCCCGGTTGAGCTACGCCAGGCCGATCGCACCATCTTCGATCTCATCCGCGAACGCGACTTGCTGGTGCACTATCCCTTTGATTCGTTCGCCGCATCGGTCGAGTGGTTCATCGAGTCTGCCAGCCGTGACGACCAGGTGATGGCGATCAAGATGACGTTGTACCGCACCTCTGGCGACGGCGCGATCATCCGCGCACTCACCGAAGCCGCGCGGCGGGGTATCCAGGTGGCCGTGCTGGTCGAGTTGCAGGCACGGTTTGAGGAAGCGAACAACATCACGTGGGCGCGGACGCTAGAGTCGTTTGGCGTGCATGTGGCCTACGGACTGCCGGGACTCAAGACGCACGCCAAGGTCGCCCTCGTGGTGCGGCGCGAGCCAGAGGGCATCCGCCGGTACGTGCATCTTGGCACGGGCAATTACAACAGCAAGACCGCGCGCATCTACACCGACATTGGCCTGTTCACCTGCGCCGAGGCGATAGGTGCTGACGCGAGCGACCTCTTCAATACCCTGACCGGATTTTCACATCAGCGCCCCTATCGCCGGTTGATCGTCGCGCCGGCCGGCATGCGCGAGCGCGTGGTGCAGCTGATCGAACGCGAGGCGCAGCATGCCCGCGCCGGCCGGCCGGCCCGCATTGTAGCCAAAATGAACTCGCTCGTGGACAGGGAAACGATTGACGCGCTGTGCGCGGCATCGCAGGCCGGCGTAACCATCGATCTCATCATCCGCGGCATCTGCTGTCTACGTCCCGGCGTTCTCGGTGCGTCGGACAACATTCGCGTCATCAGCATCATGGGACGCTTTCTCGAGCATTCGCGAATCTGGCATTTCGCGAACGATGGAACACCCGAGTACTACATCACGTCGGCCGATTGGATGCCGCGCAACTTCAACCACCGGGTCGAAGTGGCCGTGCCGATCGATGACCCGGTGCTCCACGCCCGTCTCGCGGCGCTCCTCGAGACCTGCCTTGCTGATGATCGGCAGGCCTGGGTCCTCTCGGAGGACGGCGGCTATGCGCGCCGGCATCCCAACGACGGAAACGAGCGCGCCACCCACACGCTGCTACAGCGTGACTCGTGGGGCCTGATGCAGGGCCCGCAGGTTTCGAAGGTCAAAACCAAACGGATGGCGGACGTGGTCGGCTGAGCGTGACTGCGGCGCAGATGCACGCGCCGCCTCACTCGCCGTCGGTGACTCCTTCGCTCTCGTCGTCGGGCAGGACGGGCTTTCCGCCGGGACCGACGACTTCCACGGGAATCTTCACCACCTGTTCGAGCAGTTGCGCCTTCCGCGCCGCGCCCCAGAGCTCGAGACGGAGTGTGCGTGCCTTGGACGTCGGGATCGGCGTGATCCGCAGTGCTCGGTCGAGCCACCGGACGCGAATCAGGTCGACGGCGCCGACATGTCCGCGGTCGAAACCGTCCGCCACGCGCAGGATGGCCGCAAGCCTCCGGATTCGTTTCTGCACGGCAACGTCGAGTTGCGCGAAGTCGCGATGCCGCCTTCGGCTGGGGGGGGACCCGCGGTGATATCGCGCCACGTGCGCCACGATCACCTGTTCCTCTGGCGAAAGCCCGAGGAACTCCGCGTGGAGGATGAGGTGGTAGGAGTGCTTGTGGTGTCCCTCGTAGTTGATGTGGTAGCCGACATCGTGCAGCAGCGCCGCGTCCGAAAGGATCGCCCGGTCCGTCGCGTCGAGCCAGAGTCGCGCGCCGATCGAGTCAAATAACTGCAGGGACAGCCGCTGCACCTGCTTCGCGTGCGGAGCATCGTAATGGCACCGCTCGGCGAACTCGCGGACCGATCGCTGGCGCGCCTCGCCCGGGTCAGCGACCAAGGGCTTGATGCGGGCCGTCTCGAGCAGGAGCCCTTCGTGGATGCCGAAGGCCGACGCCGCTACGTCCGGCGGCTCGACCCTCGCCAGCACTTCGGCGACCATTGCCAGCCCGGCAACGATGATGTCGATGCGTCCGGCGTTCAGCCCGGCGACGTTCAGGCGGTCTTGGACCGGCATGCCAGCGAGCATCGCGAGGATCGCGTCCACTTCTTCGCGCGGGATGCGCGTGCCGTGCACCGACCGCACCGTGCGCATGCCCTGCCGCGCGAGGTAGATGCCCGCGAGGTTCGTAAACGTGCCGCCCGATCCGATGACATCCGCGCCGCGCCAGTCCCGCAGCGGGAGCACGCGCTCGATGTCGGCCCGCACGTATTTTCGCAGTTTCATCAGCCCCTTGGGGCTGACGCCATCGCGGAGGAACTTCTCGGTGAGCCGGATAGCGCCGTAGGGCAGGGAAATGAGCCGCTCGACAAGCCCTTCTGCCGCGAGTGCGAGCTCGACGGAGCCACCGCCGATGTCCACCACGACGACCCGGCCCTTGCCCAGTTCGAAGTGCGCGAGCGCCGAACGCCAGGCGAGCCGGGCTTCTTCCTCGCCGGCGAGGATTCGCACCTTGAGGCCCGCCTCCTGCTTCACCCGAGCGATGAATGCCGGTCCGTTCGGTGCGTCGCGCACCGCGCTCGTCGCGACCGCCTCGATGCGCTTGGCGCCGAGTTGGCGGGCGAGTGTCGCCATTCGCGTGAGTGCCGCGACTGCTTGGTCGATGGCCGTTTCAGAAAGATTGCCCTTCCTGCCGACGCCGGCGCCGAGGCGTGGCGCGGCCTTCATTTGATCGACGATCCGGATCGAGCCGTTGTCGCTGACGTCCGCGACGACTTGCCGAATCGAGTTCGAGCCGATGTCGATCGCGGCGATGCGCTGGTCGCCCTGTTCGTGCGGTGCGCGCGCAGGCGAGGCAGCACTTCCGATGAGATGGGTCGGAGCCGGCATGCTACTGTCCTTGCGCGGAGGATCCGGGCGTGCACGGCGCGAACGTCAGGGCGGCCAACATTGAATCGTAGTGCGCAACGATGGCCGGCGGGAGAGGCACGTACTCGAGCCGCCGCGCCGACTCTGAGCCTTCGCGCAGTGCCCATTCCGCAAACGCAACGACCTTTCGCCCCTTCTGCTTGCCGAGCCGCGCGGGATCAAGCACGAGCCATGTGATCGCGCCGATGGGATAGGTTCCGCTCATGGGCAGGCCGACCAGCGCTGCGCCCTGCGCGTCAGCCCGGCCTTCGAGTCCCTTCATGACCGTCGTGTTGAGCGTCGCCTCGGACGGGCGTGCGTACTCGCCGGCTCCGTTCTTGAGCAGAGCGACTGGGAGTCCGCTCGGGGCCGCGTACGCGAGTTCGACGTATCCGATAGCTCCAACCGTCTGCTGGACCTGCGCGGCCACGCCTTCGTTACCCTTCGCCGCATACCCCACCTTCCAGGCCGGGTCGGTGGGCGCAAGCGCCGCCGGGCGAGCCGGCCCGCGGATATACGCGGCGAACGAAAGGCTCGTCGCGCTCCCGGCTTCGCGGTGCACGACCACGATTGGAGTGGCGGGCAGCCGCACCCCCGGGTTCTGCCGCGCGATGACGCCGGCGTTCCAGCGCATCACTGTCCCGTCGTAGATCGCGCGGAGCGCCGGCGCGTCGAGCCGCAGCGGTTGCTCCACCCCGGGGAGATGATAGACCACCGCGACTGCCCCGACGAGCATTGGCACTGCGATGCGCGGACACGACGCCGTGCCGAGTTCGGCGGTCGTCGGTTCGCGGTCGACCGCGCCGAACTCGACGTCACCTGCCGCAAGCAGGCGCATCCCCTCGGCGGAACCCACCGACAGGTAGTTGATGCGTCCGCCAGTCCGCTGCATATAGTCGGCGATCCACTGCCGATACACGGGAAACGGAAACGTCGCACCGGCGCCGGTCAGGTCCACCGTCGACACCGCGCGCTCTTGGCCATTCCGTCCGCAGCCGGTGATGACCGAAGCGCAGACGATCAACACTAGGCAGAAGAAAGCGATCGCGCGTCGCCTCGAGCTCATGGTCTAGTACTGGTTGCTGTAGCTGAGAAACTTGAACTGTCCGCCGCGTTCAACGATCGAGCCGAAGTACCGGCGGGTGGCCGTGTTACCGTCAGGCTCTCGCGCCGTGACGAGGCACCCGGCGTAGCGTGCCACGCGCCCCTCGTGCTCGACCTTCGGATCGCATTTATGGCTGAGGTACTCGAGCTTCCTGCCTCCAAAGCGCCGGATCATCTGCGTCAAGCCGCCGGCGCTCGGATTCTGAATCATCCGCCAGGCAAGTGCCGGGGACTGGCGGTATGGGGCGCGCGAATAGGGCGAGTCTACGTAGTACAGGTCCGCGAACTCGCGAGCGTGAATCGCCATGGCGCGAAGCTCGTTCGTGTCGGTCGCCGCGACGGCGCTCACGAAGCGCTGCACGAGTGCCTCACGGTTCGGGCTCCCGCCCGTGAATTCTGCCGCGCTGTCACCACCGACGGCGGCGCGAAACCGCCGCAACTCCTCGTCAGTGGAAAGAATCGAGTCCACGACGTAGCCGGGGAGCGTGCGGTTGATCGAGTCCTGGCGTGTTCGCGCGATCGAATCGGTGCGGATCGAGTCGGCCACGGCGCGCATTGCCCCGGATTCCGTGCCGGTCGAGTCGCAGGCACCGCTAAGGAAACACGCAGCCACGACGGCGAAATTGAAGAGTTGGCGCATCATGCTGGATAATAGCGAGTTCACGGAATCGGAACGAAATGGCCGGCGCCCACTGGGCGCCGGCCATTTCGTCAAACTCCGATCATTAGTTGCGCGCGTAATTCGTCCAGCCGGTCCACCACTTCGTGCCGCCCGGCGCGGCAGCGCCGAGATAGCTCGTTCCGGTGACGAACGTCCCGGCCTTGGTGGCGATCGAGCCAGTAAATGTTGCCAGTCCACCGCTCGCGATCGGCGAGCCGGTGGTCGGCGTGAAGTCAAACGCGGCAATGCTCGTCGCCAACGATCCGACTGCGGGGATCGCCGTGAACAGCGACGCGGCCGTTGCCGTGCTGAGCGTCAGGTTGTTGCCCGTCAGGTCGAGTACGTTCTGCGTGGCCGAGGCCGCCTGAAAAGCCAGGTTGTTCGTTTCGGCGAACAGGACGTTGCGCATCTGCAGGTCGGCGGTTTCCGACGGAGTCGCGGTGCTACCGGCGCGGGTGTACGTGAAGGCGTCGCGAAGCGAAACGGCGCCAGTGGACCAGCGTGCGATCACGCCGTTGACGTAGTAGCCGCCCGTTCCGCGGCGGAGCATCATGCCGTAGCCGCCGCCGGCGCCCATGCACGACGCCTGGCCACAACCGATGATCGTGAAGTTGGCGATCAGGGGGATGGTGTACGGCTGGGAGCCCTGGCCGAGATCGCAGCCCGTGCCGTTACAGCCGTCGTTCTCAATGCCCTGGAGGTCGACTGAGTAGAAGCCGGCGCCAGTGCGCGGCGTGAGCTGGACCGTGTTCATCGCGATCACATACTGAATGCGGCCCGAAAAGCCTTCCGACATGTCGAGCACGTCGTCGGCCGTCTCAAACGCCACGAGGTGATCGAGGTCGAATCCGCCCCCGAAAAACTCGAATGAGTCATCGAGGCCGGCGAGCGATTCGAGGTACGAGGCGCGGGTGCCACTGCCGATCGCGGCAAAGGTGAAGGAGTTGAACTCCTGGTCTTGGAGCGGCGCGTAGCCGCCGAACTCGACGCGAACATAGGCGAGCGTGCCCGAATTGTCCGTAGCGACGGTGCCGCCGTTGTACTGCACGAGGTAGTTCGTGCCGCTCGTGGTTCCGGCGCTTGTACCGGTGCCTTCGACGTTGACGGTGCCGCTGCGGTTGTCCGGAGCGTTGCCGACGAGGATCAGGCCGCCCCAGTCACCGGGCTGGCGCGAACCCGCCGCCCGCGACGACGTGAACACGATCGGCGCTTTGTCCGTACCGACGGCCTGGATCTTGGCGCCGCGTAGGATCATCAGGGTCGAGCCGACGGTTTCGAAGTCGCCTTTGATCGTAGTGCCGGCCTGGATCGTCAGCGTCGCGCCGTTGGCGACGTGAATGAAGCCGGACAGCGTGTACGCCGTATCGGCGAACAGCGTGCGGCTCACGGTGATGTCGGTGGAGATCCTGGCGGCCGCGCTGCCGAAAGCGAGCGTCGTTGTGGACGTCTCGGCGCTCGGCGTGCGGGCGCCGTTCTTGATGGCCGTTACGCGGTAACGGTACAGCGTCGTCACCGTGAGGGCCTTGTCGTCGTAGTTCTGGGTGGCATCGGCCGTCAGTGCTGCGATCGTTGTGATGGCCGCAAATGTGCCGGCGGCACCCTCGGCGCGTTCGATATCGTAGCTCTCGCCCGAGCGTCCGCTGAATGTCACCCGCGCGGTGGAGGAGCCCGTGGCCGTGACCGCCAGGCCGAGTACGGGAAGCGGTGCTGACGGGCCTGTGGAGTCGCTCGCATTGCATGCTGAGACGAACGTGGCGGCCACCACAGTGGTGGCTAGGGCGAACCGACGGAACATGGACATACAGGATCCTCGCGAAGATGCAGTGTGTGGGGACAAAAATGCAGACGGGACGTGGCGCTGGTGCGCCACGTCCCGTCGAATTGAATCCCAGACTGTCCTCTTTACATAGCGCGAGCGTCACGAAGACGTCACGACACGTCCCGCGGCGCTATTCCCGGCCTAGGGGCGCCAGAGAATACCCGCCTGGATGATCCGCCCGCTGCTGTAACTCTCGCGGACCACGGTGCCCTGGGTGATGGCGTGCGGCGTGTCGAGGAAGTTCTTGATGTCCGACCGGACTGTGACATTCGGCGTGACCGAGAACCGGAGCGAAAGGTCCATCACATTCCGCGGCTGTTCGATGACGTCCGGCAGCGGTGAGCCGCCAGCGGCGGTGAGGCGCTCGCCGACACGATTGAAGAGTACCGTGGCCGTGGACGCGCCGTTGCGCGACGAATAGGTCAAGCCGGTGTTGAGGACGTATGGGGCCTGCCCGACCATTCGCCGATTCAGGTTGGTCGCCGCAGCCTGCGTGCTTGCCGCGAGGTGAATCTGGCTCTGCATGACCGTTGCGTTGGTGAAGAACGTGAATGGCGTGAAGAACCTGCCGAACGCGTCGAGATCCTTCCGGAGTTCGAGTTCGACGCCGTAGTTGTCGGCGCTTTCGGCGTTCGTATAGAAGACGAAGCTCGTGCCGCCGCTTCCGGCGCCATAGACGCGCTCGATGGGGCTGTGGAACTGCTTGGCGAAGAGCGCGATGCTGATCACTTCGCCTTGGCGAGGGTAGAGTTCCCAGCGGAGGTCGAGGTTGTCGACGTTGGTCCGCAGAAGGCCCTCGTTCCCCTGCACGTTCTCGCCGCCGACTACGTCACGCGTGATGATCGGTGAGAGCTCGCGGTACTCAGGGCGAGCGAGCGTGCGCGACGCGGACACGCGGAACTGCTGGGTCTCCGACAACTTGATGTTCACGGCAAGCGACGGGAGGATGTCGTTCCACAGCTTGAACGTCCGCACCGGGTCGCCGAGCGTCGAGAAGGCGTCGACTTCGAGCTCGTCGCTCTCGTACCGTGCGCCGCCGATGAGACGCATATGCTGGCCGATCGGAGTCTCGATCATGGCGAAGCCAGCCATAATGTTGTCACGAGCCTGGTAGGACCCGCCCTGCGACAGCGGGCCGACCGAGAAGATGTTCGATGTGGCCGTCCCGAAACGCCCGTCGAAGATCTGCTCTGGCGATAGCGCGCGGTCGGCGTTGTTCAGGCCGCGCGCCGCGATCGCGAACGAGAGGCTCTGTGCGTCGCGCGAGGTGCTGCGGTAGAGTCCGCCGAACTTGATGCTGCGCTGTGAGATTGCCGGGCCAAAGTCGAGCTGGTAGGTGGCGCGGTATTCGTGGTTCGTCTCTCGCAGGTCCGAAAAGGTGCGCACGGCACCGCCGCTGCCGCCGTTGACCCAACGCAGCACCTCCGGGCTCGTCGGCGTGTCGCGCTCGATCGCCTGCACGAACTCCGAACGGTCGGGCTCGTAGCGGCGCACGCCGCTCGACGTTGCCGCCCAGTCGAAGCGCTGCGCCGCGGTGATCTGGTGCTCGCCAGCCAACTGGCCCGAGTACACTGCGCGCTCCACATACTGCATGCGCGTGATCTTGGCCTGGATGCCGTCGGATGTGAGCGAGCCCGTCTCGACGCGCGCATCGTTGTCGGCGCCGCGGTTGTACAGCCCGTTGAAGCTGATCCGGGATCCGGTGCCGAAATAGGTGCTGAGGTTGGCGAGGCCGCCCCAGAGTACGCCCTGGCTCACGGTCTGGCCGGTGAACTTGTCGAGTTCGATCGTCTCGCCCTTGATCGCACCGCGGTCCGCGAGCGCACGGACCTGGTCTGTCTTGACATCGGTGTTTGACGACATCGAGCCGGAAATCAGGTAGCCGAGGCGGTGGCCGAAGAGAACCGGGTCGTTGCCGCCGAACGACGCGGAACCGTTCATGAGCGGCCCGCCGGTTCCGCTCGTTGGGGTCCAACTGTTCCGGAACGAACCGGCCAGGAGATTCATGTCTGCCTGGGTCAGATTCAGGCGCTGAAAGTCCTTGATGCTTCTGAGGACGGCCGGGATATCGCGATCGTGATTCACCATCGCGAAACGCTCGCCGCCGACGCCTGTCGCCGTGAAATGGCTCAAGCCGGTTGCGCCCGAGGCATAGCCGCTGCCGAGTTGCAGCGTGCCGGTGCGGCGGGCGGGGAACTCCTTGGTCTTGATGTCGACGAGCGCACCGCTGAAGTCGCCCTGCTGGTCCGGCGTGAACGTCTTCGTCGTCGTGATCGTCTGGAGCAGACCGGACGGAAACATGTCGAGCGGCACGACGCGCCGTTCCGGTTCCGGGCTGGGCACACGGGCACCGTTGAGCGAGCTCGTGGTGTAGCGCTCACCGAGTCCACGGACGAACACGTACTTCCCGTCCTGTACCGTGACGCCGCTGACGCGCTTCACGGTCTGCGCCGCGTCGCCGTCCGGGCTCTTCGCGATCTGTTCAGCGGTGATTGTGCTGACAACGCTGATCGAGCTCTTCTGCTGGTCCGTCGCCTCGGCGACGGTGCCGCGCTCGGCCTGCGCCGTGACGACACTCGCCGTCAGCGTGACCGCGGCGCTGGACATGCTGATGTTCTGCTCGACAGTCTTGCCGGCATCGAGGAAGATTCCGGTGACCTGCTTCTGCGCATAGCCAATGCGCTTCACGAGCAGGGTGACCGTGCCTGCCGGCGCGTTGGCGACGAGGTAGCGGCCGTCGACGCCGGACAGCACGCCGATCGCCGTCCCAACCACCTGCACACCGGCGTCCGTGATGCCCTGGCCGGTGGCGGCGTCAACGATCCGGCCGGTGATCCGGCCGGTGATCCGTCCGGTGATCCGGCCGGCGGATTGCTGAGCAGAAACCGCGGCTGAAGAAACGAGAAGCGTCGCGAAAGCCAGGAGTGCTACAAATGAGCGGCGCATGGATGCTTGGGGTCGAAGAGAGGAGCGTTCAGCGCCGTCGCATTGCGGCGCCGTTCACACGCTCAAAACATCTCCCGGGTCCGTCTCGGATCGCCCACAGAGTTGTAACGGCGATGTAACGCCCACCACCCCTCATACCAACCTGGGAAGGCGGTCGCTTACTCCTGCCTGGCCGGGAACCCCACTGCAATCGTCGTGCCTGACCCCAGGGCACTCTCCGCCTTGACCTTGCCGCCGTGTGACTCGACGAGGTGCTTCACGATGGCCAGGCCAAGTCCGGTACCCCCGTCGCCACGTGACCGGGCCGTGTCCACGCGGTAAAACCGTTCGAAGATGCGGGGCAGGTGTTCGGGCGCGATGCCGATGCCGGTGTCGCGAACCCCGATCGTGATGCCACCACCGTCGCGTAGCGCAGTGAATACCTGTACCTGACCGTTGGTCGTATGCCGGACCGAGTTGTCGACGAGGTTCCCGATGACCTGGCGAAGCGCCGTGGGATCCGCCCACACGGTGGTCGCGCTCGGGTGGATTCGCGTCTGAAGCATCAGTCCCTTTTTGGTCGCCGCTTCGCGGGCGGCCGTGAGTGCATCGTTGGCGATCGTCTCGATCTCGGCGTGGACGGGATTCGGCACCCAGCCGCCGCTTTCGATTCGCGAGAGGTCGAGGAGATCGTCCACGATCCGCTGCATGCGCTGGGTATTCGACAAGATCCGCTCGGCAAACTGTACGCGGCTTTCACGCGGAGGGTCGTCGCTCACGAGGGTCTCGGCGAAGCCGCGAACCACCGTGAGGGGCGTCCGGAGTTCATGCGACACGTTGGCGACGAAGTTGCGGCGCACGGCCTCGAGCCTTCTCACGCGGGTGAGGTCGAAGAGCGCGAGCACCGCTCCGCCATCGGCCAGTGGGCGGGCGGTCACATTCAGGGTCCGCCCCGCGATCACGACTTCGACGTCGTCCGTCGTCGTGCCAGCAAACGAGCTGTTCAGCGCTTCCCGAAGCGCCGTTTCGCGCGGCAGGTGGTCCAGCGAAAATGGGGGTACTGTCGACACGCCGAGCAGGAGGCGTGCGGTCTCGTTGATCCGCACAACGCGCCGGGCGCTGTCGACCGCGAGCACGCCTTCGTTCAGCGATTCGGTCAACTGCAGCAGCAACGATTCGTCGGCGGCGAGCGCATCGAGGCGCGCGGACAGTTGTTCGGCGAGCTGGTGAAGGGCGAGGGCAAGTTCGCCGACCTCACCAGGCGCTCGCAGTACCGGGCGTTTGGTGAGGTCGCCGGCCGCGATGCTCGCGGCGATGTCGCGCAGCGCGATGACCGGGCGCGAGATGTTTCGCGCGAAGACCCAGGCAAGCACGAGCGCGATCACTAGGGCGATGCCGCCTGCCGACATCATGTCGTAGCGTCCGCTGATCACGATGGCGTCGAGCGACGTGGTCGGCACCGATACCCGCGCGACGCCGAGCGGCGCACTAACGGCAACGTAAAGTTCAACGTCGCCGCGCGACGGGCTGCTGCGCATCGACCAACCGACGAGCCCAGTCCTGGCGTCGCGGATTTCGGGGCGCTGCCCGTGGTTCTCCAGCTTGGCCATGCGGTCGCGGTCGAAGTCGGCGTCTCCAACGACGACGCCATCGGGCCGGATGAGGGTGACGCGACGCCCCAACGAGGCGCCGGCTTGGTGCGCGAGAAGAAACGGATCCGCAGTTGGGGTCCAGTTCACCGCCACAAAGCGTGCCTCGCGCGCTAGGGTGGCGATCGTTTCATCGCGGAGGCGGCTGGTGAGCTGCCGCTCAACCACCAGCATCAGGAACACGATCAGGACGCCAACGACTCCGAGGACTCCGAGGAGTAGCCGGCTGGTGAGCCTCACGCGCCCTTGGCCTGCGGCGGGGAGAGCCGATAGCCGAAGCCGCGCACGGTCTCGATCAGGTCCCCGGCCACCCCGAGCTTGGTGCGGAGTCGCTGCACATGCATGTCCACGGTTCGTGTCTGGATATCCGGGGCGGCTTCCCAGACGGTTTCGAGCAGATGCGCGCGCGCCTGCACCCGGCCCCGCCGTTCCGCGAGTGTGAGCAGGAGTTTGTACTCAGTCGCGGTGAGGTCAAGCGCGCAGCCGGCCACCGTCACCGTGTGGGCCGCGCGATCAATCGTGATCGTCCCGATCTGGAGGATATCGGACGCCGGCCCTGATGTGGCGAGCCTGCGCAAAATCGCCTGTACGCGAAGGACGAGTTCCTGTGGACTGAACGGCTTGGTGAGGTAGTCATCCGCGCCGAGCGAGAGCCCCTTGATGCGGTCGGGCTCATCTTTCCGCGCGGTAAGCATCAGCACGGCGACGTCCTTGGTGGTGGCGTCGTCGCGAATTTCCCGGAGCACGTCGAAGCCGGACATGCCCGGTAGCATCAGGTCGAGCACCACGAGCGACGGACGCTCGCGGCGGGAGAGCGCCACGGCGTCGGGGCCGGTGGATGCGCTCGAGACGCGAAACCCTGCCTTGGCGAGGTGATAGACAACGAGTGCGACGATGTCTGGCTCGTCGTCCACGACGAGAATTCGTGCCGTTGGCGGCGGTGTGTTTACCATGTTGTGGCCTCGATGCGCTGCTGTAAGGTGGAGATGATCATGCCGATCGCGACGGTGTTCTCGCCGCCGTGCGGTACGATCACGTCGGCGTAGCGTTTGGTGGGTTCGACGAACTGCAGGTGCATCGGTTTTACGGTAGTGAGGTACTGTTCGATGATGGTGTCGAGCGGGCGGCCGCGTGTTTCGACGTCTCGCCGCAGCCGGCGGATGAGCCGCTCGTCGGCGTCGGTGTCGACGAACACTTTCAGGGCGCAACGCTCCCGCAACCGCTCGTCCGTGAAGAGCAGGATGCCGTCTACGATCACGACGTCGGCAGGCGGGATTCGCTCGGAGTGCTGTGAGCGGAGGTGCGTCGAGTAGTCATAGACCGGCTTGTCGATCGCCTGTCCGGCCGCGAGCGCGTCGATGTCGACGATGAATCGCTCGATATCGACGGCATCGGGGTGATCCCAGTTGAGCTGTTTGCGCTCGTCGAACGTCAGGTCGGGCCGATGCCGGTAGTAGGCGTCCATGTCGACCACCGCAACGCGCGCCGGCGCGAGGCCGTTGGCGATCCGACGTGCGATCGTCGTCTTGCCGGATCCGGATCCGCCTGCCACGCCGATGATCAGGGTGCCCATTCGCCTGTTTGAGTTCGCGCCACGTTGAGGAAATGTCCGCGATGCCGGCCCGTTACAAAAGCGCGGACTGGGTCACGATTCTGTATCGCGGTGTCCCGCGGTTTAAAGATAGTATGGCAAAAGCTCGCTCCGCCGTGTCGGCAGGAGTAATTTCAACCCCATGTATCGTTGCCATACGGTTGCATTGTTGCTCGGCGCGGCCTGCCTCGCTCCGCGGGTCAGTGCCGCCCAGTCCGCGCCGGTCGAGATCATTATTGCCGCCACCACCGACATCCACGGTCGTGTGCGCGGTTGGGACTACTTCGCCGACACCGCCGAGGGCGGGCGCGGGCTTTCCCGGGTTTCGACGATTTTCGACTCGCTGCGTACGGCGGCACCGGGGCGCGCCATCTTCGTGGATGCCGGCGACTTCTTGCAGGGCAATCCGCTGACATACGTCGCCTCGCGCACCGGGTTCGCTGGGCCTAACCCGGTCATCGCCGCGATGAACGCCATGAAGTACGACGCGGGCGTGCTCGGCAATCACGAGTTCAATTACGGCCTTCCCTATCTCGACCGTACGCTCGCGGCCGCGACCTTCCCGCTGCTCGCCGCCAACGTCCGGCGGATCGACGGCAAGCGCGGCTGGCCGCCGGCGGCCTTCTTCGACCGCGGTGGCGTGCGCGTCGCGATCATCGGCGTCACCACGCCGTGGGCCATGGTCTGGGACAAGCTGAACCTCGATAAAAAGCTCGCGATCGACGATATCGTGACGTCGTTGCAGCGCGCCGTGAAGGACGCGCGCGCGGCCGGCGCTCAGGTGGTGGTTGTGGTGGCCCACGCCGGCTTCGACCCGCCGGCCGGTGCGGACGCCACGCTGCCCGGTGTCGCCACGGAGAATCCCATGTCCACCGTCGCCAACGAAGTGCCGGGCATCGATGCCATCGTCGTTGGTCACAGCCACGGGCAGGTTGCCGAGGCGACGATCAACGGCGTGCTGATGGTCCAGCCCCGCAACTGGGCCACGAGTGTGGCGGTGGCCACGCTGCGTCTTGAGCGCCGCCCCGGTCCCGCCGGTCGCGGTGCCACCACATGGACCGTGACGGCCAAGCGCGGCACGATCGTTCCCAGTGCCGGGCACGCGGAACGTCAGACCATTCTCGACCTCTCTGCGGCCGCGCATGCCGCAGCCCGCACCTACACGACGACGACGATCGGTCGGACCGCCGTGGCGTGGCGATCCGATTCGTCGCGCACGCGCGACACGCCAATCATCGATTTCATCGGCGACGTGATGCGCCGCAGTTCCGGCGCCGACGTCGCGTCGACGGCCGTGTTCTCGACGCACATTCGGATACCGCCCGGCCCGGTGACGGTCGCGCAGATCGCCCAGCTCTATCCGTACGACAACTTCATTCGCGTCGTGCGGATGTCCGGCGCCATGCTGAAGGCCTACATGGAGCAGAGCGCGCGCTACTTCAAGGTTACGGGAACAGGCGATGCCATGCGCGTCGCCCCCGACCCGGCGGTGATCGGATTCAACTACGAAGTACTGTCGGGGGCGGAGTACAC
>Ga0049085_10000349_pt1 | contig 18511 bp, 31 predicted proteins | sample GreLakmeSU08MSRF_FD_66721 | JGI IMG/M metagenome (GOLD analysis project Ga0049085, IMG submission 66721) | Freshwater lentic microbial communities from great Laurentian Lakes, MI, USA - Great Lakes metaG SU08MSRF | ecosystem: Environmental > Aquatic > Freshwater > Lake | place: Great Lakes... | reverse complement strand
TGCACAAAAAACTAAGTATTTTACTGGTGCAGAAATAAAATCTTTAATAAAACAAGTCAAATTTGAAATTGTTTCTACTCATCGCAGAAAACTTACTACACAAGATATCATTAATCACATACCCTCAATGCGAAACATTTTATGGAATAAAGACAGAGAGATGGTAAAATCGCTGTATAGAACCGCTTATGAACAATGGGATTGGTCATCTACTTTGCAGTTAAACGAGATACATGATATACTAGGAAGATCTTCGTCTGATAATTTTGAATTAAAAGTTTAAAAGAAAGGGTTTTTAAATGTCTTTTGATGAACCAATAGAGTCTTTTATTGATGAACTTCAAGAAAAAGATTTACCTTCACAGGAAAAAAATTACGAAAAGCCACTTTATAAAAAGTGGTTTCGATCAAAAAACCAAAGTGGTTTTGTTTCGATAAGGCCTTGGTTTCAAGGAATGAAGTTTTCAATTGATATAGGGAAAACTTCATCTGATGGTAAACTTGAAAGTTCTACGGCGTGTTTTGTAGATGCTGTAGACTTTGCTGCCTATTTAAAATCTATTGTTGATGGTAGTGCTGTTGTTAATTTTCCTTCCAGTTCACGCGCAGGAACAAATACCAATGAAGGTTTTGTATCCTACGGAGGAGGCATAATTAATAATCAGCCAATCAGCAGAATATTTAAATGCCAATATTGGATGTCAAATGACGTTGTTGACGAAACAGCGTTCATTTGGAAATCTGGTCACTTTAAAGCAAGAAAATCAGATAGTGGTGCTTTTATACCCGATATGAAAGCGCCTGTTTCTGTCGACAGTATTAAGGTGACTCGCACTGAACTTGTCAGCATTTCCTATCTTTTAGATCTTTGTTTACATTCTCACGTCGCAAACAATATAGATTGGTACGAAGTATGACCTCCAGCGAAAACTCATATGAAGAAATTTTAGCAGATGGTAAATCTGAAATTGATATTTGGAAAGAACAAATTCTTCAAGCCCTTATCCAAGTAGCTGATAAGTTTGAAGGAAGACTTCAACAAGTCGAAAAAATGATTGAAAATACGGAGAAACAAGTTGCTACTTTAGTGATTGGCTATGGGGAGCAAGCTGTTTTCATGGAAGCTTTATTAGGGCAGCTAAATTTTGCTTCTTCAGAAGCACAAAAATCCTTTGCTGAGACTCTTGCTAGAGCAAGAAAAGATATGCTGAATATTATGAAAGAAGGAGCAGATGGACTCTTGGGTGACGCTGACAAAAACCTTGCCTCAGCCATTAAAAACATGGCTGATCAAAAGTTATCTGACTCTGACTAAAAGCGGTTCTTGCGTTCTTTTTGTTGATCCAGACAACGTGTTTGTGTTAAATAATATTTTATATTTATCTAAAATATATCCTTTAGCAAAAAAAATTAATCCTGATATGCTTTCTTTGCATATATCTGCTTCTAATGTTGCGCATCATGTAAAAGAAAAGATTTTGGAATTTGAAAACTTTGAGATGGAGAAAAAATGATATACGTTGACCAACTATATAATTATGACAATTTTAAAAACTTGTTAAATCAATACTTTCCTTTGGAAAAGTTTGTACAAGAAAATAATTTTGTTCGGATAAATGATAGTATTATTTTTTGTTTAGCCAACAAAAGCTTTCTTAGCGCCAAACAGATAATAGCATCAATAATATCTCCCACTGATTTGCCTGTGCAATCTTTATTTGAAATAGATTTTGATCTAGTTACTCAGTATAAAGAGCAAAACAAAATAGAAGATGATTTTTATGTATTTTCAGGATCAAAGTCTGCATTTGCCTCTACTTTAGGTTTGCAGAATCTTTCTCCAAGTGTTAATCAGTTGATTATTACTGTTTATGAAATGTTGAATAGTATTAAATTCTTAGGATCTGGTAAAGGTTCTTTAGTATTAATTAAACCTGTATCTGATATAAGTTTAGATTTCTTTAAATCTGTTGTTGCTTCAAGAATTGATTTTTATAATAATCCTAAGAATTTAAAATATGTACATAAAATATTACAACAAGATTGTGCTTATTACAAAGACGTTATTGATTCTTATGAAAAAGAAAATCTGCAATTAAAAAGTTCAATAAAAAAATTAAATCACGAACAATATTTATCTACCCAAATGACTTGGAGCTGAAAAATAATGGATAATTATGATTTTTTATATCAGCAATATCAGAATTCTGTTTGTGCATCTTTTACATCTTCAAATTTTGACATTGTTTCTACTCAATATGATTTTGCTAATGCCCCAGAACATAATGCGTGCTCGTCTGACGAAAGACTTGTTACGGTAAAAGCTCATAGAAAAACTCAAGTTTATTATTGTTCTGAGCCTAATTTTTCTGCTTGTTCCTACTATAAGCCAACTGTTACTTTTGTTAAAAGTTTTTCACTATATAGCGAAGATAGTGATGTTTTTAGTTATAAGATAGATGTGTTTAAAATGAAAATTAAAAAAGAAGATGGTTACATAAAAGACGTCTATATTCTATGCAGTATAGAAAAACAGCAGATATATATAGATTTTGATTCTACTGGCATAGAAATTTCTGATATGTTAATATGTGAATTATTTGTTAAGGAAGCTGCAGATAAATTAAAGTATCGCACTGATCCATCTTTAGCTGCTAAAGTTGAAACTGCTGATAGTAAAAAGAATTCTTATTTTTCAAGATTAATGCCTGTTTTAACTACGGTATAGTTTTATAATTAATTATGAGGAGCATATAATGACAACCACCAAAAATCGTTTGCCTTCCCCGTCGTCAGTGATGGAAGAGTATGAAAAATCATCTTCTTTTCATGATGTTAAATATTTTCATCGTTTTATAAACAAAAATTATGATTGTCGTATATCTTATTGCTCGCCTTTAACTGAACAAAAAGGGCAAGATATTACTCAATATTCAAAAGATAAGGTTTTATCTTATAAATTTTCGATGCGCAATGTTGAATCAACTGTTTTAAAATCTCATTTTAATACTGCTCAAAATAGATTTAAACCAACCAAAGATTCTAGTCCTTACCCATTGGCAGTAAGATTTTCTGATCATGAAAAGGGAGTATACATTGTTGAAAGACCTCCTTTTCAAGTTAGTATTGATTATTCAATGAAAAAGCATATGAATCGTAAAGAAGTTCCTTTTTTAGTTGATAGAAAAATATGGATACCTTGGACGATTTCTTTGGTAAATTGTGAGGGGCGTTCAGCGGAAGGTTACAACCAAAAGTTGTTTTTTTCGGATAAATCTGTATCTTCATTTGAAGATGTGCTATATTATCCAGTTCTTCCCAATCTTTTTTCTGATTCAAGAATATGTTTTGGTGATTCAATTTTACATGTTAACCAAAGAATTAAATCCAAAGAACTTACTAATGATATATCAAGTCTTTTCCCTTATTTCTTTAATGATTATTTTTCTTCTTGGAACGCAGATCTATCGGTAGGTATTAGATCTTCTTATAATATCTTGCAATCTATGAATATTTTTTCTAGAGCAAAAGGCATCAAAAGACTTCCCAAGTATCTTATGGATTTAAGCGCTTGGTTGAGACATAACAGTAAGTTTTGGGCATCCTTTTTACTGTTTATGTCTTTGTTAACCTATGAAGAAACAATAGAATTTTATCGTCAACTTGGTGCATTGGATAAAGGCCATTATTCTAAACCCAATAATACAACTTTAGGTAATATTTTGGGTGATCAGTATTTGGAAAGTAACGATTATTCGCAAGAAAATATAGAAAGTATAGTTAATAATTTTAATACAAGATATGATACTTGGGCTCAAATTTTAGATCATGGTCTTTTTGATAATATCTTTGTATCTGAAATTAATCTAAAAGTTCAGAATATACCTTTCGATAAGTTATTGGATCAAGACTTTATTTCTAATCCAAATTTAAGTGCTTATATGTATTATGCTTGTTTAAAAAATTATTGTCAGTCTATATCTAATTTTTGTACTTCAAATAATGTATATTTTCCATCATTATATCAAACTATCACTAATATTGTTAAGGCTGAAAATGTTCATGCGATCAGAACACACATGCCTGTTTCAATTCCTGAAATTGATAATTATAATTATTTTCAAATTCTTCAAGATTTTGAAAATTCTAGTCACTACAAGAATGTTGAGTCTTTTACAGTGGTTGTTGATTATGGTGATGTAATATCGAATAAAAATTTTCTCGGGTAGAAAGGACGATTTATGACATCCGATGTACTGCCAGTTGAACAACCAAGTGTTGTTGATTATTTAAAGGGTTACCTTCGTAATTCACGCGCACAAGTTGATAAACTTTTTTTTCATGAAATAACTAACATTCTTCATAGTGATGAAGATTATAGTTTGACAGAGCATAAAGATTCAGGTAATTATCTTGAGGAAACTTGCGCTTTTTCAGATTATTCTGATGTATATAAATTAAGAAAACATCATGCTCAGAGTCTTGTTCAAGCTGGCGCTACCAGTAGTAACAAATATACGAATTTAGAATCAGAAATGGCAGTCAACACGCTTGCTAGAAAACGATTTAATAACACTTATTCTATAAATACTAATATTTCAAGAGATGTAACCAAGTTTTCTTCTCGTTTAGAAAATTTTGATTTTTCAAAATATTATTCTTCTTTACTTTCTATTAATTCTTATGATCACAACGATGGTAAAAGTAATCCTTACGACACAAAAGAAGTTCTCTTTCCTGGCGTTAGATATATAGGTAAAAATGTAGCTATATTTGAAATGCCGCCTACCAAAAAACTTATTAGTTATGTAGAAGCTTATAGGGAAAGCGAACATGACGACTCTGTAGCAAGAGAATTTTACGTGTCTCTTCCTTGGCAAGTGTACATAGCTACTTTTGATTCTAGAAATATGCGCGTACAACAAGTTCAAATGTATTTTTCTTCTTCACCAATATTATCTTTTAATCATCGTTTGTATCTACCACCATTACTTAATTTTTATTCCAGTGGCGTTTTATGTCGTCCAATGTTTTCTTCTATGGAAGACTACGAAAAATATCCCGCTAATGTATCTGGTGTTATGGCTTCTGCATATGACTGGGTTTGGAATAGTGGATCCAACTTTGATATAACGGAAGGTATTTCTGAATTTATTGTATCCAAATGTTGGAAAAAAATGCTTGAATATTCAAATTTAAATTCAGAAATTAAAGAAAGAATAACTATTTCCTTTACTAACTTTCGTTCTACGCAAGTAAATAAAATAAGTGTAACGATGGTTTCTGATTTTTATAAGCTTTGGCAATCTGTTCCGATTGAAAATATTTTGGAATGTGATTGGATGTCTTTTTGTGTAAAGGAATCATATCTTGCTGCGGAATCTGTTTATTATTATGAGTCTCATCGACAAGAAGTTTATGATTGGGCAAAAAGAGAGTTGGGTCTTGAAGTGATGGAAGAGTATCCCGACGAGGGAAATGAACCTGAAGACTTTTATGATGAAGACGGTGAACCAAGATTTATCCATTACGAAAATCTTACTGCTCACGCAGCATACAGATCTTATGTAATATCAAAGCTCTTTTTTAGAGAAACAACTTTATTTCAAGCTTTAGAGAGAGCAGATCAATTTGTAAAAGACAATTTTCAATTGTCGGATGTAAATTATTTTTATGACTTTTTATTAAAGACTCACAAAGATATAACTGCTAAACTTTTATAATCTTGAGTATTTTAAGGCTTTTTATGGTAATATGTATCTATATAAACCTTAATAAAGGTAACAAAAATGTCTAATTCTAAATCTTCAATTCCTCTTTTAAATAGGTCAGAGGTTGCTAAAATACTTAATATTTCTACGTTGACTGTAGCAAATAGAGAAAAAGCAAAACGATATCCTAATCCTAGAAGAGATCTTAACAAGTACAGAATATATACTATCAATGATGTCTTAAATTTGCAGCTGCTGACTTATGACCATATTGATCCTAAACCAATCATATCGACCTTATATGATAAGGGTTACAGAGATACCAAACTTCTTTCGCAAATAATTGACGAAGCAATGTCAAACAGAGTAGGAACATCTAATGTCACAAAACCAAAATGAAGATTCTCAAAAACCTGAAAACCCTCTTGTTGATACCGTAAATGACTATATTCCAACTGACGTAATTGTTGATCTAAAAACTGGAATATATAATTTGTTTGTTAGTTTAGTTAACAATCTCAGCATACATTACGGTGCTGTAGAAGCAGTAAAACAGGCAACATCATATATTGATACAATATCAGATAGATTCAAGAAAACACTACCAGAAAACCAGGAGAAACAACAATGATAGATCCAAAAAACACCATAATATTAAGCGCAGGACTAATTGCAGACCCTGAGCTAGTAGCCAACGGAAACATAGTGAAATTAAGAGTAGCTGTTGACTATGCTGGCAGCGAAAAAGGTTCTGGAATGAGCAGTGGTTATTTTGATGTAACCTATTATCTAAAAGATGGCAATGAATTTGCATCAAAGAACGCGGCATTTTTGGCTAACCAAATTAGCGGTGGAAAAATGAAAAAAGGTTCACAGCTTCAAATCGTTGGTCGTTTGGTTCAAGAACGTTGGCAACAAGATAACCAAAACCGTTCCAAGGTTATCATAGCTGCTGAAGCAGTTACCTATGCAGGTTCTGCCTACAAGAAGGACTCTTCAGACACTGGCAGTTCAAGCAACACCAAAACAACAACTGTTGCGGCCAACGTGCCTGATGAATTCTAATTTTGATACTGAAGCACTAAATAGCCTTATTAGTGAGGCGCTAGACGATTCTGCAAAGCCCATTGATCGATCGTACGGTCAATTGGGTTTTATGGAATCAGAAGTTATAGAAAAGATTTATAACGCTTTTGAAACTCGAATAGGTCATACTGACTTAATAGATGTTATAAAAGACGCTAGAATTTCTTATATTTCTTCTATGCATCAAAACAAAATAACAGATCTTCATACCGTTGTACGTAACTGCAGAAAATGTCAGTCAACCGACATTTCCATAAACCCAACACTTCCCAAATGGAACACTATTAATCCAGATGTTGTTTTTCTTATTGACTCCCCAGTCATAGATCAACAATCGTCTGCTTTATTTGTGAATTCTTTAAAAACTGCTGGATTTAGTTCTAGCAGGGTATGTTTAACCTATTTGGTTAGGTGTCCAGTTCACCCAGCGGCATTAAAAGAAGAGCATATTTTAAACTGTTCTTCGTATACGCATCAGGAAATACAAATTATGAACCCTAAGATCATTTGTCCCGTAGGAGGAAATGCTCTTAAACTCTTTTTTGGTCCTGACGCTCTTATTAAAAATTACAAAGGAAAGATATCATGGTTGGGTTCTTGGCCAATCTTTCCTTTATATTCATTACCGTACATAATCAAAGCCGGAGCAAATGCTGAAGAGAGTTTTCACGCAGACATGCTTCAAGCGTACCAATTCTGCTACCAAAAGGGCAAAAAAAATGACTAAACAAAACACACATTATACAGGAAATGCTGAACTTGTTCAGTTTAGAGAAATAGTTATTAATGACATTAAAAATGAGTCAACCGAAGAAGTCGTTAATTATCTACATACAAATCTAAAGCTTTGGCTTTTTAGTTTACAAAATTTAAGAAGAGAAGTTGAGTTGCAAATATCATGTCAAAATTCAAAATTTAAAATGGATATTTCTTCTTTAAATTCAGAAACAGATTTTGATATGCAAACTCCAGATAGTGAGTATAGCAAACTGTCTAAGATTAACGAGATTAAATCAAAACACTATAAATGGAGAATGTCTGTATTAAAATTTATAGCTAACATAGAAAGCAAAACGCTTTATGTTAAGTATAAAATTACTGAACATAATACATCCCATTTAAATATTTTACAAGCACAATAATATATATTATTATAAAACATAAACATATAGGAGATAATTTTATGGATCCAGTAGTTTTTGCTGCAATATTAACAGCTTTAGGTGCTATGATAGTTGCCTTGATAGAAGGACTATTTTGTTATTACACATCTGATAAGTAGGATCTATGACAAGTTTTATAGATAAAATTAAATCTTTAGAGCCAACTTTGTTTGAAGATGAATCATACGGTTTTTTGCAACACTATCAAGACGCTAAAAAATGGTATGTTTATGATTCTAAAAAAATAGATTTTTTTGTTACAAAGGCACTAGTCGATACTTTTTGTTCTTTTCATGGCAAAATACCTTTTGCCACAGCAATTACACAACACTTTGACCAAGATGAATTATATTCCAGATATTGGTCAATAGTTCCTTTGGGAGTATTTAGGTATAAAGCTTGTTCTTTATCTGATCATATGTTGTTAAATTCTTATCAAAAAAAAGAAGGTTGGATTATCGAAGGTGCTTATTGGGATAATGGATTTTTTTATATTATAAAAGATGATCTATCTATTATTCAATTAAAGTTTTTTATTGATGAAGAAACTAAAATAAATCACGCCTATCCAGATGCACAATAATGCGCTTGTAGCTCAACTGGATAGAGCAACAGACTTCTAATCTGTAGGTTGTAGGTTCGATCCCTGCCAAGCGCGCAAACATAAAGGATAAATTAATATTTCAAAAATTATCGGTCAGAAAGATGATTATGTCAAAATATGTATTTATTTTTCATGTTATTATTATACTGATAAAATTATTAATTGCTTATATTGTAAGATTTGAGAAAGGATTTGCAAATGAAGAGCAAATTGGTTATGCGGCAAGTTTTTGATGAAAAGATTGAAACATATTCGCCACTAGATAGTTCTTTTATTGTAAAAATGTCTTGGTTTCCAGACGGAAATATTTTAATGTTAACATTTGCAACTGGTTCAATATGGGCTTATTACGATGTTCCTTATGAAGTTTATTCTGGTTTTTGTAAGGCTATGTCATATGGAAAATATTTTAATGCTAACATAAGAAACGTTTATGTTTCACAACGAGTTAATTATGTTAATGTTCAGAATTTGGAAGTATAATGGGAAAACGAAACAAAAGAAAGAAAAAACGCAACAAATATTATCAAGAAAAAAAGTCTTTCTACAACAAGTTGTTTAATTCTAATGAAACACTTCCTGGAGAAATTCGTAAGATTGCACTTGACGTATTTGGTTCATATTATTATACTACAAATTCAATACCAGAGCTTGCATCTTCCGAAGAAAGCGTGTAAAATTAAGCTATGAAAAATTCAGAAAACAATCCTAAGGCAACAACTGTGGAAGAACATTCTAAACAGCTAGAACTCGCTATAGCCCAAATTGATCGTCAGTTTGGTGCTGGCTCTGTAATGAAACTCGGTTCAGAAGATTTTAAACCATGGCCTTCTATTTCTACTGGTGCTTTATCACTTGATAGAATCCTTGGCATTGGCGGCTTACCACTGGGTAGAATAGTTGAAATATATGGTCCAGAGGCTTCTGGTAAGTCCACTCTTGCATTATCCATAGTTGCACAAGCCCAAAAACGCGGGATTACATGCGCATATGTAGACGCTGAACATGCACTTGATCCTGTCTATATGGACGCAGTTGGGGTAAATGTAAGTGAGTTAATTTTTGCTCAACCTTCTTATGGGGAAGAGGCACTGGAAATTGTTGATAAACTTGTTGCGTCGGGAGAACTAGGAGTTGTTGTAATCGATTCTGTTGCTTCTTTGATCCCAAAAGCAGAACTTGAAGGCGACATGGAATCAGCTCAGATGGGCCTACAAGCCCGTATGATGGCCAAAGCCATGAGAAAGCTAGTAGGACAAGCCAATACTCATAAAACGCTCCTGGTGTTTATAAATCAACTTAGAAGTAAGATTGGTATAATGTTTGGTAATCCAGAAACTACACCAGGTGGCATGGCATTAAAGTATGCTGCATCAGTGAGAATTGACATCCGAAAAAGAGAAGATATTAAAGACAAGGCTGGAAATTCGGTTGGAATTGTTTCAAAGGTTAAAGTGATAAAAAACAAGATGGCTCCCCCAATGAAGGTAACTGAATTTGCAATTATGTATGGAAAAGGCATTGATGAATACGGATGCGTTTTGGATGTAGCCATAGAAACGGGTATTTTAACTCAAAAAGGTGCTTGGATTTATTATGACGGCGAACTTTTTGCCCAAGGTAGAGAAAATGCCATAAATCAACTTAAAGAAAGTATTGATACCTTTAATGCTGTTAAAGAAAAAATTCAACAGGTGTCACATTAATATATAATCTTACTATATACTTTACAGCATCAGGTGTATTATAGGTGTATCAAGTTTTATCCAACAGGGACTACAAATGACAAAAGGCAAAGAATCGTTAATCTGCGAATTATGTTCTAAAAATTGGTTTAGGGAAATGTCTCGGGGCAGAAAACCAAAGCACTGCCCTGAATGTGTTAAAGAAAATGTTGTTGAACCCAAAGATGAAATAATTGTGGTTAAAAAAAACGAATCAAAATCAAGAACTGCTACCAAATGGATATGTCCTTCTTGTAATGAGTCTGTAACAGTATTTATAAATTTAATTTATCCTCCAATTTGTAGAAATCCTAACGTGCACTCTACTAAGTCGATTGATATGGAGAAAAGTACAACCATTCGGCAAAAAGAAAAAGGGGGAATCTCTGCATGACGAAAAACTATCCGATTAATCTATGGCAAGATTTAGATGTAGCTAGCGTTATATCAAATAATACAGTTTCAAAAATATTAAATAACGTGGGTTTAGATGATCTTTCTAAGGAAATAGATGCTTTACAAAAGTATTTAGCATCTATTTCCGAAAATGAAAAAGCTTTAGTAGGCCAAAGAGTTAAATTGATTTACACACTTGATACCTACACTGATCTTATCTTTGGAGATTTAGGGACCGTAAGCCATATAGATAATGCTGGAACAGTTTTTGTAAACTGGGATAACGGATCTGGACTAGGTTTAATACCTGGTATTGATTTGTTCGAAATTGTGATATAATATTCAAAACTAAATAAAAAGGAAAAACAAAATGTCAAACGAAGATATTTTAAACCCAATTAATTCTACATCAATGATGAGTGCTGAAGCGCAACAGGTAATGCAACAAATTTATTCCGAAAATCAAAAACAATCAGATGCACCCGATTTGTCAAATGCTAGTTCTAACAACTCCAGCAATAATCTTGTCCCCACGGACGAACAGACTATAATTTTAGGATTAATTGAGTATCTTAGAACAGCTTCAGATCATTCTCTTACGACTGACCAAAAAGAACAAGCAAACTGGTTTATGTTCTGTTCAGATTGGGTTAAAGCACAATACGAAAAAGCTGGATATCCATATCAATTAACAACTAATCGCACTGGTCCTTGGTTCAATAATGAAAATAAAGCCGCAAATCAAGACATGTGACGGTACCGTTCAACATTATGTCTTCGGCTAAATCACGAAAAATTACAAAAGGACCTAAAAAGCCTGAACCTGTACCAGAACCATCAAAACCAAAAGATAACTAAGAAAGCAATTATGAATAGAATAAGAAAATATAAGTTTTTTTGTGACAACCTTTCTTCGTGGAGAGCTTTTGGCGCAAGTGTTAATTGGGATGACGGTGTTTATATAGGAATTTATTTTTATAAATATTTTTTAGGAATTCAAAAAACCTATACTAAAAAACAAAATTAAAACTATAATTTATAAAGATAACTAAATTTTTTTTTATGCACAAAATAGGAATATTATCTCCAGGCAAGATGGGAACTACATTAGTTCTTAGTCTTCTTAATCCAAACCAACTATTTTGCGTGCTCGATGGTAGATCTCAAAAAACTGTTGACAACGCCAAAAAATACAATATCAAAAATTCTAGAACACTAAATCAGATCTTTAGTGTGTGCGATTTTGTTTTCTGTATTGGTTCTGGTGGAGTGGCAATGGAAACGGCCAAGTCTGCTGTAGCAAACAATTATCAAGGCATATATGTTGATTTTAATACTCTTTTTGGGGAACAGTCAGAAAAAGAATTATACTCTTTAACAAAATCACTTAATTTTGTGGACGCAATTTTATATGGTTGGCCATTGGAAGACACTGGCGATCAAGAGTCTGCCAAAAGAAAAATGGTACTTTCTGGAGATTGTAGCCAGAAAGTCTTTGACCTCTTTAATCCAGCTATTTGGGAAATGTCTTATGTTCATGACTCATCCAAAAGATATAGAAGAGTTAATCTTTTTTAAGACTTACTTTTCCGCTTTCAATAAAATGTTTCGCTAGAGTACTAGCCGAATGAACTAATCCATAATGATTTGGAATTTGCAACTTTTCACATAGTTCCATATATCTTCCGTTTGCAACATCAGTCCAAAAATCAATCATTGCTTCTGCGCCAGTTTTTCCAGAAACGTAATACATTTTTTCAAGTGCCTGAGGAATCTCTTGGTCGGCAAAAGAGTTTTTTTCTTTTTCTTGCGTTATAACGCCTTTATACTCAACTTCGTGATATTTAGAGACTTCTATATTTTTTTCCATGTAGCTACTTTTGTTCTTGAACATACGTTTGGAATGGAGGACCTGTATGTGGATCGTTTCTTGCAGCTATAGCCAAAGACTTTAAGGCCATTGCTCTTGCCTGATAAGGTGTTTTAACTTTTTTGCCACCCAACATTGCTTGCAAAGCTCCTAAAGCATAGGAAGATCCTGTGCCCAAAACATATATTCCATTCATATCAGAATACCAAGAATAGTCGCCATCAACCACATAAATAGTCCCATTAACAACAACAATAATAGTAGAATCCTGTTCCGCTATATGTCTTTTGTCTTCATTGCTTTCTGGAGAAGCATAGCCTTGTTGTTCAAAACATTCTCTGAGTGCAGGTATAAACTTAACGGTAATAAATTCGTCAAGTTTTTTTCCCTTTAAGTTTGTTGGGGTTGGAGGGTTAAACGCATGATGCAAAATGTTAATTGCGCGCATATCTCCCGCAGCACCAAACAGATACTTTCCGTTAACAGCAATCTTACTATTGCCTTCACGCAAAGTCATTATTTGAGAAACATAACCAGTATCGTCAACATCAGAAATACGAGAATCTGAACATACAAGAGAAAAGCCTTCTCCTTGAATTCCTACGATAGTTGTCATATAAAGATTATATCATTTTAATTTCTATGATGAATGATTTTTTAGACTTATTTATATTTAAATTTTGCGATTTTCAACTGGCTCCCGAAGCGGCATCTAATGATTAAATTGTTTATTTTTAAAATATTTATAAACAGGTATATCTAAATAATTTAATTCATTAATTATATTAAAATATTTATGATATAAATAATTATATTCCGTAGTGCTTTCATTAACAACTTTAGAGTCATCAATATTAATATTATCAATATTATAATCAGAAAATATATTCCTGTACATATTTTTTGATCCATATATGTATATATTTATGTTTTTATTTTCTATAAAAGATATTACATCTTCGTAATCTGTAACATAATCTTTTATAAAAGAACAATTGTCCATAATGGTGATAAATTGATCATCGTAATGTTTATTATATTCGACTACGTCAATAACGCCAGTCACATATTTGCTAATCAAATTAGTGCAAGAATAATTAAGCTTAGACGGCAGAAGATACATTTCTAACATTTCCTCAAAGGGTATATCTGGTTTTCCCCATTTAGAGATGTGCTTAATCCAACTAAATGTTAATTCATTTGGGTCTCTTATTACAGCAAACGCTTTTTCGCAATACTCCAAAGGCAGTGTTGCAAAATGACCACTAATAAACTGTTTATTTACAAAATCTTCACGCTCAAGTATTTTTTTATGACCTAAAAAGCAATTTGAGTAAGAGGGACTATTGCATATATTTCTTTTTATAAAGGTTCCAGATGTTCTTGGTACATGCATGTGATATAAGGACATAACCTTATTATATCAGTTTAATTTTCGTGATGAATGATTTTTTTAGATTTATTTATATTTCAAATGATGCTATAAAAATTTAGATAATTGTCTTCCAGCTTTTGGTACTCCTAAAGAAATTCTCCTACCGTCTTTTGGCTCCTTCTATTGCCAATTCTTTTGATTCTTGCAATAGTCTTTTTCCACCCCCGCGCCCCGCTGAATCTGCAGCCATCGCTTGTCGTCTGCGGTCATTTGCCTGACTAAACATATTTTGTGAAGTTCTTCCCAACATTTTTCCCTTACTTCTAACAGCGAACCCTGCTGCTAAAGCACCACCAGAGAGGGCACCGTAGCCAGCTGTGCCAAGCGAATCACCTTGAGAATAATTATAGGCTCCCATTGCTGCAGAAACGCCCGCACCAGCATAAAGCCCTTTACCTAAACCACCTACAGCCCTAGAACCTCTAGCATATCTTTTGCCAGACTTCTCTAAGCCCCTAGCTACTTTAGTTAGCTCTCTACCAGGTCTTCCTGCGCCCCTTCTGTGCCCGGATGCGTAAATCCCCGCACCAATTGCACCCGCTCCGGCAACACCTGCACCAAGAGCCAAATTGTTATCCATGTATTTCTCCTTAAGTAAAACTAATAGTACATTTTAAAATTGCTATATAGAGTAAAATTAGAAAAAAATTTTGAGAGGGGTTTTTGTTTTTAAAACTTTTTTCCCCCTATTGGATTTTGATCTTTTTGCTGCTACAATAGTAGCACGAAGTCAGATGCTCTATGTGGGGTTGATGGGCGATAAGTTTGTCAACTCCACATGTGTCTTACTATAAATATATGTTACATAAAAATGGTAAAAACCAATGATGTTAAAATTAAAAGAAGATCCAAAATCTAAAATTAATCTCAGCGGCATGGGTGGAATGGGCATGGGTGGACCTCCTCCGCCAGGTTTTGGTGGTCGAGGTAGGGTAGCTGAAGAAGTCGTAACGCCTGGTAGAATGTTGGTTGCAGAAGGTTCACCACCTCCACCTCCTCCGCCAGGTTTTGGTGGTCGAGGTAGGGTAGCTGAAGAAGTCGTAACGCCTGGTAGAATGTTTGTTGCAGAAGGTTCACCACCTCCACCACCTCCTCCTGGGAGAGGCCTTCTTTCTTCAGCTAGAGGCTCTTCAGCTAGAAGAGGATTAATTCCCAAATCTTCTGGGGGTAGGAGATTAATGATTGGTGGCGCCTTGGCAGTAGCGGCTAGTGTTGTTGCATTTTCAAGAGACAAGAAAGAAGAAGAAAGACAAAGATATTACTAAAATGTCAAACAAAGATTACACACAAATATACGATTTAATCTTTACCTCTTTAAAGGTTGATGGTATCACTCAAGAGGTTGCTCAATCGTCTGCTAGAAGAATTACTGACGCTGTTTGGGATCTTCATCTTTGTTTAAATTTTCGTAAACAAAGTTTTCAACAAACTATTGATGTCGTGAAAGATATAGTCGAATCTCAATTGAGCTGATATACTGTACACTCATGCGGGTATAAGTTAATGGTAGACTAACATGTTTCCGACCTGTTCGTGGGAGTTCGATTCTCCCTACCCGCTCCATTCAGAAAAACTTAATTACTATCATAGTATATTTTAAATTTTAAATTAAAGGATAATTTTGTTTTATGACTGCAAACATTAATGGTATTAGCGGTTCTACCGGTTGGAAACTGCATTTCGACCCAATAAATAACAACCCAGAAACTTTTAATGCAATAGAATCGCATTTAAGGAATACTGCTAGAATTCAGTTCAAAGGTGGCGGTGATCTAGGAAACAATCATGGTGAGGGTAAATCATACACAGCCTATCCACAATCTCTAGAGGAAAGAGATAGAGTAATAGCAGCTCTGCACCATAAGGATACGGGCGTATCTCATCTATTAGCTCCAGCAAATCCCGTAGAGGGTAACATGCAATTTACCGATAATATTACAGGTAGATTTACTACTGGTTATAATTTTATAAGTTCTTCAACTGGTGAAATTGATTGGTCTAGAAGTGCAGCCAGTCCTCAAGAAGGCCTTCATTCGGTTGCAAGATTGCGTGAGACAGGCGAAGTCAATCGCTACATTAAAGACAGTTGGAATACTCCTTGGTCATCTAAACCGCCTGGCATGGAAGCCATGAGAACATCACAAGATGAAATAGTTGAAGATATTGCAAGTTTAAAAACAAATCATCCAGCTGTTCACGAATTGATGGTTGGAAAACCTGGATACAATAGCCCATACCCAGTTCACTTACCTGGTGTAAGCAATTCTTCACCTTCTAAGGTTAATTTATTAGAAGTGGGTAGAACTTTAGATCCACGCTTTGGTGAAGGCATGCCACAAGAAGTAGCCGATGCTTTTGCTAACGATGATATCCAAAGACTATTTAGAACTTCTAAACACGCTCCTCAAAGAACTCCAAATCAAATTATCCCACAAAAAGCTGACAAGTATGGCGATTATCAAGGCTCTATTTATGTCCAACATAAAGATGGAAGAGTAGCTAGATTTAAGAATCCAGAGGTTGCCTTGGATCAAGGTGATATGCGCCATGCTGGTTGGCAAGCAAAAACTGCTGGTGTTGAAGGAAGATCTCCTTTCTTTGATCAAGCGCATGTTATAGATATTGATTCATATAGGGATGACCCAGTTAATTCTGCAGTTGCACAAGCAGTTGAAGTAAGTAAGAGGGCTAATCCAGGTGCCACGAACCTTCAGAACACAGACCACTTAGCTAATCTAGCAAGACACAATATGTCTAGCGTAGCAACGCCCACTACTTCTCAAGCCTCAAGTGTCTTGGGAGGAACTATATTTGAAACAAACAAGCCTGGATCAACTGCGATAGATGCAGGCTCAACGCACATGGGTGATAGAGTTACAGATATTTATGAAAGTACAGGAGAAAGATTTTTCTTTCAAGGCGATACAACACAAAATGTTCTTGGGGATGTAAGCCCTGAGCCAATAAGTAGTTTTCTTGAAAGACGTTCAAGACCTATCTCAAGTGCTGCATCTGGAACCACTGCAGCAGCTACTGCTGCGCCAACGCCTAAGAAAGATATGTTGGCTTTAGCAAAACAGCTTCGCCCAGATGTAGAAGAGGGAATGCCTGAAGAGGTAAGCGCAGCTTTTAAAGAAGGAAGAGTAAAGAAAATTTTTAGAACCGACACCTCAGGTTTTACCAATAAAAAACTCAGGGGTGGTGCAGGCAACACTGATGCTGGGGGACATTCTATTTATGTCGTTGATGATAAGGGCAGAATAGCAAGAATGGGAAAATATGGTGCAGGGTGGAATGATCCAAGGGTCACTGGCACTACAGCAAAAAGCAAATCACCATGGTTAGAAGGTGGTTTTGGATCAACACCCGATGGTGGTGCCTCGAATGAGGAGATGTTAGTCAATAGAGATAAGATTGCAACCGGAGAGGTAAGGCCCGGTGAATCAATGGTTGAATACGATACACCACGGTGGCAGTCATGGGGGATCACGGAGTCCACACTGGTTCACGTGTTACAGATGTCTACGATGATACTGGACAAGGAGTAGTTACAGAAAGAAAACTTGGCGTAAAAGATTCGACAAAAACCCGTAAGATAAAAGATTTTGAAAAAGAACTTAACATATCAGATGGTATAGTAAGATTAAAATCTGAATCCGCTAAACCCACAACAGAATCTAAACCTGTATCAGAAGCAACAACTACAGCAGCGGGTAGACCAGTAATCAAAGTTGGTGAAGTTGTAGAATCAAAAGGAGAAAAAGTAAAAAAATCTGGTCTCCGTGGCACAGCTCTTGGAGGCAAGGATAAAGACGACAAAACAATTTCAGATGAAATAATAGATGCAGCTTTGTCTAGCGGTTCCACCAAGAAAAAAGGCGAAGAAGAAGAAGAAAAAGATATTGACGAAAAAGTACAGGATAAAATATCTGAAAAAATAGAAGAAGAACTAGATCCAGTTGCAAAAGCAGAAGCTTTTGTTGACAAAAAAGCCGAAAAAGCAAAGAAAGACTTAATCGATAATCTATTTGAAGCGGACAATGCGGATTTTGAAGACAAAACAAGTGCTGCCACATCAAAAAGAATCGTCGATGCGGGAGGAAAAACAGATCCAAGTACCCCTGCAGCAAGAGCGGTCCTCTCTGCCGATTCGGCAGCAGACGGAGCGCTTTCGAGCATGACCCCCCGACGAGCAACACAAACCTTGATGAACGACGTAGCAGATGTAGCCAAAAACGTTCTTAAGGGATCAAAAAATTCCAAGAACCTCAGACTTGCAGGTACAGCCGCACTGTTCTCAGCCACTGGTTGGGGTATTGGAAAAGTAGTAAATAAAAAACCAAAATCCAAAGAGAATTCCGTTGAAGAAGAGGAAGACATCAGAAAACAACTGATGAGAGACGGCTAAAATCTCGTTGACATTATTAGGGATATGTAGTACTATATATAAAGGCCCTATTTTAAAGGAAAGTATGCAAAACTATTGGCTTTCAAATATTGGTTCTCAAGTTAAAAAAATGAA
>Ga0049085_10000348_pt1 | contig 18530 bp, 18 predicted proteins | sample GreLakmeSU08MSRF_FD_66721 | JGI IMG/M metagenome (GOLD analysis project Ga0049085, IMG submission 66721) | Freshwater lentic microbial communities from great Laurentian Lakes, MI, USA - Great Lakes metaG SU08MSRF | ecosystem: Environmental > Aquatic > Freshwater > Lake | place: Great Lakes... | reverse complement strand
GCACCAATTGCCATTTGAATTGCAACTTCTTTGCTGACACTTCCGAATTGCTCTAAATTGGATTTAGAAACATTTAGTAAATTTATTTTACTTTGATTACTGTAAGTAATATAACTTTGTAAAAAATAATCTGAGCTTCCGGAAATATTTGTAATTCTGTTGCTTATAAATCCACCAGTACAAGATTCAGCAATTGCAATTGTTAATTTTTTTTCACGTAAAATTTTACCAACAACTTCTTCAATCTCAATATCGGAATTCGAATAAATATAATTATTAACTTTAGAATAAATTTCATTTTCAATTTCTAATAATTTATTCTTTGCAAAAGTTTCGTTATTAGATCGAATTGTAATTCGTAATTTAGTTCCTCTTGGATTTGGAAGAAATGCTAATTTAGCTGTATCGTCGGTTCCTAATAATTTAGAAATATCTCCAATTTTATCTGAAAGATGAGCTTCAATAATTCCTGTAGTTCTAATTGTTTTGTGTAAAATAAATTCATCAACTTTTTGATTTTTGAAAAAAGGAATGAATTCATTTTCAATAATAGATTTCATTTCATAGGGAACACCAGGTAATGAAAGAAAATATTTATTTTTACCATTATGATTAATTTGATAAAGCAATCCCGGAGCTGTTCCTAATCGGTTTTTTAATGAAGTAAAATCTTTTGGTATTTTGGCTTGTTCAATTGCAACATTTGAAAGTTTTAAATTTCTATTGGATAAAAGTTCTTCGATATTTTTAAGAACATCTTTATCTTCAACTAATTCTTTATTGAAAAACTGACAAATTGATTTTTTTGTAATATCATCGTGAGTTGGACCTAAACCACCGGTAACACAAATCAAATCAAAATTATTCCAGGAAGAGTGAAAAGCTTGTAAAATATCGGTTGGTGCATCTCCGACAGTTGTCATTTTTTCTACAAAAATACCAAGTAGATTAAACTGTTCTGCCAAATATGCCTGATTTGTATTTATAACTTGTCCAATTAATAACTCATCACCAATTGTGATAATTTCAGCTTTCATTAATTTATTATGAATTTACAAACTTGAAGAATTAGATTTGCAATTAATCCTGCAAAAACATCATCTAACATTATTCCGTGCGCGGTATTTTTATTATCAAAATAATTGATTGGAAAAGGTTTTAAAATATCAAGAATTCTGAAAAGTATAAATCCAAAAATTAAATAAAAAAGTGTTTTAGGAATGAAAATCATTGTAATACAGAATCCAATGAACTCATCTATTGTAACTATCTTAGGATCGTCCCCATGATTTTTTTGAATATGTGAAGAAGTATAAATTCCTAAAAAATATATTAATGGAATTGCATAAAGAAGTATTAAATCGTTGATTTCAAAAAAGTAGAATAAAATTGCAGGGAGTAAAGTTGAAACTGTTCCGGAAGCAAAAGGGAAGTAGCCGAGTAAAAAACAAGTTCCAATAAAATAAATTAGCTGAGATTTTAACTTCTCTACTAACTTCATTTTATTTAAACAAAAGAGAAATTGTTTTACGATTATTTACTAAATAAAAAATTCCTGTAACGACAGTTGATAAAGTTGCAATCCACATAGATAGCTCAATTACAAATGGAGTTAAAATAGAATTCACTTCAGCTCTAATTGTATTGGAATAAGTTGTAGTTGAATTTATTACTTCAATTAATAAAATAAAATAAATTATTAAAAGTTGGAGCGCAGTTTTAGTTTTAGCGAAATTAGAAGTATCAAATTGTTGATTCTTATATTCAGAATACATTCTTAAAATTGTAATTAATAAATCTCGAAAAACAATTGCAACAACCATCCAAAGTTTTACATATCCCAAAAAATAAAATCCGATGAATGCAGTTGATGTTAAAATTTTATCTGCAAGTGGATCAAAAAATTTTCCAAATCTGGAAATAATTCCGTAACGACGTGCAAGAATTCCATCGTACCAATCTGTTAATGCAGCAATTGTAAAAACAGCAAATGCAAATTGTTTATTTAGAGGATCGCTTGAAAATAATAATCCGATGAATATTGGAGTAAGTAAAATTCTGAGTAGTGTTACAGTATTTGGAGGAGTCATCCTATATTATATAAAAAAAAAGGCCATCAATTGATGACCTTTAATTATTTTTCATAAAAAAGTTAAGCTACTTTTTTAACTTTTCCTGCTCTAATACAAGATGAGCAAGCGCGAATTTTTTTCGATCTTCCATTTATAGAAGCTTTAACTTCCTGTAAATTTGGAAGCCATCGACGAGGAGTTCTATTTTTCGCATGACTAACATTATGTCCAGTCAAAGGTTTTTTACCGCAGATTTCACAAATTTTTGCCATTACTTATTCCTTTCTAACGGGCAAATATACTCGGAAATCAAATAATCTGCAACAGATTGTTCTAAATATTTTTGATAAAATATTTAGTCTGTTTGATTATGCGAGTTCCATTCGGTAATTTCGATGACTGCAAATGGGTAAAATTAAGAAAAAGAAATTATCTTTAATTGAAGAACAACTAAAATTGTTCATAAATAGTTTAAAAAATCGTTCAATTGAAACAAGTGGAACTTACGAGCGTTCATTAAGAGAATTTGCAAAGTGGTTTAAAGGAAGTAAAATTAATAAAATTCAATTGTTAGTTGCTGACGTTGAAAGATATAAAAAATATTTAACTTCACACAAAAAACTTGCTCCATTATCCGTATCAACTTATTTGACTGCACTACGACAGTTTTATAATTATTTAACTAATAACGGAATTACAACAGAAAATCCAACATCAAAGGTTAAAGTATATTCAAAACCAAAATTTCACACAAGAGCTACAATTTCACAAAAGGAAATTGAATTATATTTAAATTCAATTACAAAAACCGATGAGCGTGGCTATCGTGATTTTGCATTTTCTAAATTAATATTATCATCCGGATTACATGAGATTGAACTTGTTCGCGCAAATATTGGTGACTATAAAAATATAAATTCTCATTCGGTACTTTTTGTCCAAGGCAAAGGGAAAAAAAATAAAGATAGTTCAGTTGAAATTCAAAATGATGTAAAAGAAGCACTCGAAAATTATTTGACTTACAGAAGATTTGCATTAGACAACGAGCCACTTTTTATGAGCGCTGGGAATAGAACTCGTGGCAAGCGAATGACATCTCGCGGAATTCGTGAACGAATTAATATGTATTTAAAATTAGCCGGACTTAAAAAAAATAAAAATGTAAAAATTTCTCCATTTTCTTTGAGGCATACTGCTGCAAGAAATTTTGCATCAAATGGAATGCCACCGGATGAATTACAAAAACGTTTCCGAATTGGAAAATTAAAAACTGCGATGTTGTATTATTCTAAAAACTAAAATGAATTATCCTTTTCATTCGATAGAAAATAAATGGCAAAATTTTTGGGAAGAAAATAAAACTTTTTCTACTACCGAAGATATTACAAAAGAAAAACTTTTTATACTTGATATGTGGCCATATCCATCAGGTGCGGGATTGCACGTTGGTCATCCCGAAGGTTATACTGCAACAGATATTTATTGTAGATATTTGCGATTAATTGGAAAAAATATTTTACATCCAATGGGTTGGGATGCTTTTGGTTTACCTGCTGAACGATACGCAATGCAAACAAATATCCATCCAAGTATTACAACTGCAGAAAATATAAATACATTCAGAAGGCAAATAAAATCTTTGGGGCTTTCTTATGATTGGGATAGGGAAGTCAGTTCTGCTGATCCTTCTTATTTTAAATGGACACAGTGGATTTTTCTGGAAATTTATAATTCATGGTTCGATCCAAGAGATCAAAAGGGAAAATATATTAATACACTCGTAAGTGAATTTGAAACTTACGGAACTTCTAAACTTTCTACATTTACAAAAAAATCTTTCAATCCAACCGAATGGAAAGATAAATCTGAAATAGAAAAACAAGAAATATTAAACGATTTCAGACTTGCATTTATTTCAGAAGTTCCTGTGAATTGGTGCGAAGCTTTAGGAACTGTTTTAGCAAATGAAGAAGTCCCTGAATGGCAGGAAAAAGGATATACAGTTGTAAAAAAACCAATGCGCCAATGGATGATGAGAATTACTGTATATTCAAATAGATTATTGGAAGATTTGAAATTACTCGATTGGCCCGTTTCAACTCTCGATCAGCAAAAAAATTGGATTGGTAAATCTGAAGGTGCACATATAAAATTCCAGGTTGAAAATAGTTCAGACTCGATTGAAGTATTTTCAACAAGACCCGACACTATTTTTGGAGCAACTTTTATAGTTCTTTCTCCCGAACATCCATTAGTATTAAAATTAACTTCTTCCGTAAAAAAATCTGAAGTAGAAAAATATATTCTTTCATCTTCTCTAAAATCTGATCTTGAAAGAGGAACTGAAAAAATAAAATCAGGCGTTTTTATTGGAAGTCACGCTATTAATCCAGCTACAAAAAATAAAATCGAAATCTGGATTGCAGATTATGTTTTGATAAATTATGGAACCGGTGCAATTATGGGAGTCCCCGGTCATGATGAAAGAGATAATTTATTTGCTGAACAATATAAACTTCCAATTGTAAAAGTTGTTGAAGGTGGAGAAAATGAAAATGCTTTCGAAGGTGAAGGAATTAATTGTAACTCAGAAAATGAAGAAATTTCTTTAAATGGACTTCAAACAAAGGAAGCAAAAGTAAAAATTATTTCATGGTTAGAAAAAAATAAAATTGGTAAAAGTTCTATCACATTTAAACTTCGTGATTGGGTTTTTTCACGACAAAGATATTGGGGCGAACCAATTCCAATTATTAATTTAGAAAATGGTTTACGAGTTACAGTTCCACTCGAACAACTTCCATTAACTTTACCAAACTTAAAAAAATTTCAACCAAGCGGAACAACTGACTCGCCACTTATTTTGGCTGAAGATTGGGTGAATGTTGTTGATCAAAAAACTGGACTCAAAGGAAAAAGAGAAACAAATACGATGCCTCAATGGGCAGGATCATGTTGGTATTATTTACGCTATCTCGATCCAAAAAATGAAAATATTTTTTGCGATAAAGAAAAAATGAAATATTGGATGCCGGTTGATTTATATGTTGGTGGTTCTGAGCATGCTGTGCTTCATTTATTATATTCTCGTTTCTGGCATAAAATATTATTCGACTTAAATCATGTGAACACTTCCGAACCATTTTTGAAACTTCGTCATCAAGGAATTATTTTGGGAGAAGATTCACGCAAAATGTCGAAGTCTCGCGGGAACGTAGTAAATCCGGATGAAGTTGTAAATAAATATGGTGCAGATTCACTTCGACTTTTCGAAATGTTTATGGGTCCACTCGAGGATTCGAAACCTTGGAATACACACGGAGTTGAAGGAGTGTTTCGATTTCTAAATCGTGTTTGGCGTTTGTTTATGAATGATGATGGAACTTTGAATTCTAAATTGTCGGATTCTTTTTCTGATAATGAATTTGAAATAGTTCATCATTTCACAATAAAAAAAATAACAGAAGATATTGAAGCACTAAGATTTAATACAGCAATTTCACAATTAATGATTTATGTAAATGAAATTATGAAACTCGAACAATTTCCTAAAAAACATTTAAAGGAATTTTTGGTTTTGGTAAATCCATTTGCACCACATATTGCAGAAGAATTATGGGAATTAATTGGGAATAAAGAAAGTATCACAAAAGCAACTTGGCCGAAATTTGATAGCAGTAAAATAATTCAAACTGAAGTTGAAATTATAATTCAAGTAAATGGAAAAATTCGTGGAAGAATTAATGTTGAATTCAATTCCTCTGAGGAATTCTTAAAGTCGACAGCTTTAAATCAGGAAAATGTAAAACAATATTTAACAGACAAAAAAATTATCAAAGAAATAGTTGTAAAAAATAAATTAGTTAATTTTGTTGTAAAATAATTTTTATGGAAAAGAAACTTTCAGTTATAATTATAACTAAGAATGAAGAAAAAAATATTGAGAGAACTTTACAAAGTCTTCTTTGGGTGGATGAAATAATTATAGTCGATAGTTTCAGTACAGATAAAACTAAAGAAATTACAACGAAATATCCCGTTAACTTTATTGAAAGAGAATGGAAAGGATTTGCTGATCAAAAAAAATATGCACTCTCAAAAGCTACAAAAGAATGGGTTTTGGCAATTGATGCTGATGAAGTTGCTTCTGAGGAATTAAAAATTGAAATTCAGAATATGTTAAAAGAGACAATTCAATATCAGGCTTACTTTATTCCAAGAAAAAATTATTTTTTGAATAAATGGATTAGGAATTGTGGTTGGTATCCAGATAATCAATTGAGATTTGGAAGAAGAGAAAGTTTATTTGTAACCGACAGACAAGTACACGAAGGATTGGATGTTAATTCTGAAAAGGGATTTTTAAAAGGTTCATTACAACATTATTCCTACAATTCAATTCATCAATATTTTGAAAAATTTAATATTTATACTACTTTAGATGTTGAGCAAAAATTAATCAAAAAGAATAATAAGATTGAATTGTATAATTTATTATTTAGTCCAGTTTCGCAATTTTTAAGAATGTATATTAGTAAAAATGGTTGGAAAGATGGAGTTCATGGATTATTAGTTTCTTTATTTTCATCATTTTATACTTTGGTTGTTTATGCAAAAGCTTGGGAAAAGATTAATTCTAAAAAATAAAATAACTTAAATGGAAATATTTTTACGAATATATAAATATTTAATTCCTTATTGGAGGCAACTATTGCTTTCCATATTCTTCACAATATTATTTTCTTTAATGAGCGGAATATCTATTTATTTAACAATTCCGTTGCTTGAAACTTTATTCTCAGATTCCGGACAAAAAGTTGTTTTAATGAGCAGCCAATCACTTTCGTTTATCGAATCAATAAAATTTAATGTAGAAAATTGGCTCTATTCATTAATATTTTCAGGGACAAAAGAAAACGCATTATTTATTATTTGCTCGATTCTTGGGACTTCATATGTACTTAAAAATATTTTGGATTATGCGCAGATGTATTATATGGTTTTCGTAGAACAAAAATTAATGATGAATTTGCGGAACGATGTTTATCAGCATCTCCATAATCTTTCTCTAAGTTATTTCACAAGCGAAAAAACTGGACATCTTATTTCACGAATAACAAATGATGTGAATGTTGTTAATAGTGGAATTTCAACGAGCTTTGTAACTTTAATTAAGCAACCTTTATTAATAATTGTTTTTTTAGGAATGTCATTTCTAATAAGTTGGAAACTTACTTTACTTGCGTTAATTGTTTTCCCATTTGTGTTAATTGTTATCAGCAGTTTAGGATTAAGAGTTCACAGAGAAAGTGGAATTTTACAGGAAAGAATGGCGGACATTACTGCAGTATTACAGGAAACTATCTCAAATGTGAAAGTTGTAAAAGCATTTGCAATGGAGGAATTTGAAAATAATAAATTCATGCACGAAACAAAAAAATATTTTCAATCAATGCTGAAGATTACAAGAATTCGAAATCTCGGATCTCCAATTACAGAATTACTTTCAATACTTGCAGCGGTAATTATTATTTGGTTTGGTGGAAGGCAAGTACTTATTACAGAAGAGATGCGAGCATCAGAATTTTTTGGATGTCTATTTATTTTATTTCAAATTATGCCACCAATTAAAGATCTTGCAAGTGTTGCAAACAGAATGCAAGAATTTTCTGCTGCTGGAAAAAGAATATTCGAAATTCTCGATACTCCGATTGCAATTAACAATTCTAAAAATGCAATAGAATTCAAGAAAATAAATAACTCAATAGAATTTAAAAATGTTAGTTTTGCTTATCGTGATCATAAAAATATAAAAGCAAATTCAATTGAAGTTTTAAATAATATTTCTTTCACAATTAATAAAGGAGAAGTAATTGCAATAGTTGGTCCGAGCGGAAGTGGTAAAACTACTCTCGTAGATTTAATTCCTCGGTTTTATGATGTTTCAAATGGAGAAATATTATTTGATGGAAAAGATTTAAAATCATTTACACTTCAATCTATTCGTTCTCAAATTGGAATTGTAACACAAGAAACAATTTTATTTAACGACACTATAAAAAATAATATTGCATATGGCATGACCGACTGTTCAATGAGTAAAATAATTAGTGCTGCAAAAGCAGCAAACGCACTTGATTTTATAAATGAATCTCCGGAAAAATTTGAAACAATAATAGGCGATCGGGGAGTAAAACTTTCCGGTGGTCAACGGCAAAGAATTTCAATTGCTCGAGCGTTACTAAAAAATCCACCAATTATGATTCTCGACGAAGCAACTTCCGCGCTTGATACCGAAAGTGAACTTCTTGTGCAAGATGCTATTGTTCAATTAATGAAACATCGAACTTCATTTGTAATTGCGCATCGTCTTTCAACTATTCGCCACGCAGATAGAATTATTGTTTTAAACAAAGGCAAAATTGTGCAAATGGGGAAACATTCAAATTTAATTAAACAGGAAAATGGATTGTACAAAAAACTTTACACAATGCAATTCGCAGAATAAAATATTAAAATGAAAATATTAGATATCGGTTGTGGTCCAGTTTCAAAAAAAAATGGATCAATTGGAATGGATATTCGTCCCGCGCCTCATATTGATGTTGTTCATGATTTAAATATTCTTCCTTATCCATTTAACGAAAATGAATTTGATTATGTTGAAATGTCGCATGTGATCGAACATGTAAACCGACCGTTACATGTTTTAAATGAAGTTATTAGAATTTCTAATAACGATGCAACAATCAGAATTATTACTCCGCATTATACATCGCATTTGTCTTATGCCGATCTCGAACATTTTCATCATTTCGGTTGGACATCTTTTAAATTATTAGAAAATTCTACTTTACTGAAAATTAAGAAACATAAATTATGGTTTACAGATATTTATAAAATATTTGGAATAAGTATACTTGCAAATCTATTTCCGCATACATGGGAAAAATATTTCTCATTTATATTTCCTGCACTTTATGTAGAAATATTTTTTACAGTGATAAAGACAAATGGGAAAAGTAATTCACTAATTGAAAACAATATTTACAAAAAAGGATAATAATGGAAGAGAAGAATGAAATGTTATTTTTTCAACTTATATCAATGTTCCATGGTGGAGCAATGCAACACATGGGGAAAATTAAAAATCCTGTTTCAGATAAAATTGAAAAAGATTTAGAACAAGCGAGAATGTCGATTGATGTTCTAAGTTTATTAAAAGAAAAGACAAAAAATAATTTATCCGAGCAAGAAATAAAATTCCTTGATACAGTTTTGCAAGAACTTCAACTTAATTATGTAGACGAAATTGCAAAACCTACACAAGCTGAGATAAAAAATTAATAATGATTCAGCTTTCATCTGTAATTCTTACTTTTAACGAAGAAAAAAATATTGGAAGATGTATTGATTCAATAAAAGGATTATCGGATGATATTGTAGTTATCGATTCATTTTCAACAGACAATACAGAAAAGATATGTTCAGAAAAAGGTGTGAGATTTATTAAACATAAATTTGAAGGATATATTGAACAAAAAAATTGGGGATTATCTCAAGCAAAATTCGATTATGTACTTTCACTTGATGCTGATGAAGAATTAAATTCTGAACTCAAAACTGAAATTCAAAATGTCAAAAATAATTTCATATTCGATGGCTATTTTATGAATCGGCTGACAAACTATTGTGGAAAATGGATTTATCACAGTAGTTGGTATCCCGACAGGAAATTAAGATTATTCAATAAAACAAAATGTACTTGGAGTGGAATTAATCCGCACGATAAAATTGTATTTCATAATCCAAATACGAAATATGGCTTTCTTTCCGGAAAAATTCTTCATTACAGCTTTTATGAAATTGAAGATCATCTAAATAAAATCAAGAAATATTCTGAAATTGCAGCAAAAGCATATCTGGAAAGTGGCAGGAAAGGTAGTTATTTTAATCTTATGATTAATCCGATAATTAAGTTTTTGAGAATGTACATTTTTAATTTAGGTTTTCTTGATGGTTATTATGGCTGGAAAATTGCAACTTTATCTGCAAAAGAAACGTACTTAAAATATAATAAACTTTTATCATTACAGAAATAATATGAAATGTATCGTATCTGGAAATATTTCTAAAGGAAAAGATCTTCGCACTGTTCTTAAAAAATTAATATTAATTGCAGAAGAATTAAAAATTGATCTTTACTTCGATAATCAAATATCAAAATTCATCGGTAAAAAATATTCAACCAATAATAACAAATCAACTTATGATTTGTTAATTGCAATTGGTGGAGATGGGACAATTCTTTCAGCTGCGCAGAAAGTGTTTAAAACAAAAATTCCAATTCTGGGTTTAAATATCGGCAAATTGGGATTCTTAACTGAAACTTCAATTGAATCAATAAAAGATGTTCTAATAAATATAATTAACAAAAAATATTTTCTTGATAAACGATCACTTATTGAAATCAAAATAAAAAATAGCGCTAATATATTTTACGGATTAAACGAAGTTGTAATTGATAAAGGTAATTCCTCACGAATGATTAGTGTTGAAACTTTTGTTGAAAAGGAAGCACTGCTAACTTTTAATGGTGATGGTGTAATTGTAACAACTCCAACAGGATCAACAGGATATTCTCTTGCAACAGGTGGACCAATAATTTCACCTTCTGCGCCGGTAATTGGAATCACTCCAATTTCCGCACATATGTTAACTGCGAGACCTGTTATTCTTCCAGATGATAAAAAAATAAAAATTAAAGTTACTTCAAAATTTAAAAAAGCTCGGCTTGTTGTAGATGGAAATCAGGAAGTTGTTTTAAATTCTTCCGATACAATCGAAATTAAGAAATCAAAATATTCTATAAATCTTGTTCGGCAAAATAGTTGGTCATTTTATGATCTTCTCCGTAAAAAACTTTTATGGGGTTTTGATTTACGAATAATCAGCAAATGAATAATTTATTTATTTTACTGTTTTTAACAACTCCATTTTATTGTCAAAATTCAGACAGCCAGAATACATTTAAAACAATTAAAGAAGAGACAGGAACTATAATTTTTAAAGGGATGATAGCTTGCAGTGATTTAACAAAAGAGGAAAGTTTTAAATGGTATAAAACAAATTACGATTCTTACAAAGTTGACAGTTTAAGTTTACCAGCTACAAAATTATTTAAGGATGTGAATGTTGTATTGTTTCTTGGAACATGGTGCGGAGATTCGAAAAGAGAAGTACCAAAATTTTTTAAAATTCTTGAAAAATGTACGATTCCAGAATCGAGAGTTACAATTTATGCGCTTGATCGAACAAAAAAAACTGAAGATTCAACTTTTAATAAAAAATATAATATTGATAGAGTGCCAACTTATATATTTCTAAAAAAGGGAAAGGAAATTGGAAGAATTGTTGAATCCCCAAAAGAAAGTTTAGAAAAAGATATTTCTGCAATACTTTCTAATAAAATTACGGAATAGTATCAGTTGCCCCTTCCATAATCCAAGTTTTAATCCCCTTAATTTGAGTTGAAGAAAGTATTTTCCCCGGAGGCATTGCCGTAGAACCTGAACGTCTTTCAATACTCCAAATAATTCTACTCAAAGTTGTATCCTTCGGAATAATTACATCATAAAATCTTTGTCGTGCTGCTCCGTAACTTGACAAATCTAAATTTGATTTTTTATCTGTTTCATTATGACAACCTGATAAAGTGCAATTCTGATAAAAAAATGGTTGAACTTGTCTGTTGAAACTTATCTTACTTAATGGAAAAATAATTTCTTCTCCAGGATTTGTAATAGAATCACTACATCCTAAAAATACAACTGTAGTTAAAAATAATAGATATTTCAATTTTAGAATCTTGTTCCGATTACGAATCTAATTCTTTCGCCGATTGCTTTAATCTGTGTAAAATCTTTTCCTGGAACTTTTTCTGCAATTGGAAAATAAACACCAAAGCCAAAACCTAAATTGCCAATCGGTGAATTAATATCAAAATTAGTTGCTAATGCTACTGCAATATCAGAATAAAGATTAGATTCTATTTTTTTGATAAGTATTTCTTCATCCGAAACCATGCCGATATTTGCTAAAATAGAAAACATTCCATATTTGTAATTTGCATTTGCTGCAATAATATTATTACCAAAAACATTTTCTTTAACAAAAAGATTTCCACCGCCGGCCATTTCTAATTTCTGTTGAGATTTATTTGAAAAAGCAGGACTTCTGAAGAAATTATTTTCAGTTTGTTCAAGTTGTGTTGCTGTATTTAGCGAAAATCTTGTTTGATTTGGAATATTCCCACCGCGAATCATACCACCAAAAAGTCGCAAATCTAAATTATTCCATCGAAGTTTGGATTCAATTGAAGTTTTGGAATAATAAAACTGAGATTTTGGAATTCCAAATTCAGCGAACAAACTCACAGAGGACTTTCCCCAACTTTTATTTTTGATTTGATAAAATGTTAATGTGCCGTAACTGAGAATCCCTTTACTCCAAAGTTTTGAGTCAACGTAGGTTTCGTCAATTAATTCCATTGAGCGAATTGAAGTTGAAAAATTTGTATTTGTTGTAGTTCGTCCGAACATTCCGCTATAATTTGTAGTATTATAATTTAATATATATCCTCCTCCTCTTCTTCCATCGCTATTCAAAACTAAAACTGTACTGCTTAAATCAGGAGAAATTATATCAAGTGTATTTCTAAAATTCATATCAACATCAGTTTTTTTAGATTTAAAATCGTATCTAAAAGTTTCAGAAAAATTAAACTTACTTAAATATTTAACTGTTAAATTAATTCCAGCTTCTATTCCATCAATCTGATTGTAACTAAGAGATGGAGCAAAATTTAAAACATTTTTATCAAGTGGCATAAAAATTGAATTTACAATTCCAAAACCAAAATCAACTTGATAATTATTTAACGACCAGTATGGCCATAAATTATTTGTTCGATCAACATCTGCAAGATTCAATTCGGGATCAATTGTAATTTCCGAAATATCTGATTTCGCATGTTGAATTTCAAAAGTAAAATTATCGGAAAACATCGAGAGAGTCTCCGGAACTCGATAATTAACAGACTTACCATTTTTTAATTTCACATTTAATGTGAATGGCATAACTGCTTCGCCGAGATTTTGAAATTTGACTAATGAAAAATCTGATTTATCTTTTGATTTACTTTGAACACTATTAATTGCAATATCTAATTTTGAAGTTTTATAAAACCACTGATTCCAAAACCAATCCAAATCACGACCACTAACATCTTCCATTGTATTATAAAAATCTTCAGGATATGGATGTTTTAATAACCATCGATTATAATATTCTAAAAGAGCTTTGCTAAAAACTTCATCGCCCAAAACATCTTTCAACATAAACATAACAGTGCCAGGTTTTTGATAAGCCATTACACCATATTGATCACTCTGCGTTTTGTTTGAATGTGTCATTAATGTAGCTTCGGTATTTGTATTCGCTTTCAAAATGTAAAATCGCTGATTCAAAATTCTGTCATTAACTTCTCTAAAGTTATGACCGAAATCTTTGTCAAAATCTTTATGAAGCCAAGCTCGATCTCCATATCTGTCGTAGTTTGCGTTTGAAGTTATGAATGTATTAAATCCTTCATCCATAAAAGCATAATTAGTTTCATGACTTCCAATCATCATCGGATACCATTCGTGTCCAAGTTCATGCGCGATAACTCCATAAAGTCCATTTGTAAATGGATCGCCGGAACCTGCAAAAATAAACATTGGATATTCCATTCCACCAACGGGACCCGTTACAACTGTTGCCTGAGGATAAATATAATTTCCATAATTTTTCGAGAAATATTCGATTGCATGTTTTGCCATGTTCGCGCCATCATCCCAATTTGAAACTTTTTTTCCCCAACGATATGGAGCTGAAACAGAATCTTCACCTTTGTAATAAAATGCATAAATGCGAACATTATTGTTTGTCAAAGTTGCATCCCAAACATATCTTGGAGAAGCTGCCCAAGCGAAATCGCGAACATCTTTTGCAGTGAAATGCCAAGTTCGTTTTTCTTTTTTTAAATTATTTCTTGACGAATCAGTTTCTGTTGGAGGAATAATTTGAATTACATTTTGGGATGTAATACTGTTAAATCTTTTAACTTGTTCTGCTGTGAGAACTTCATTTGTATTTTGTAGAAGTCCAGTTGCACAAACTACAAAATTTGCAGGAACAGTTATTTTTGAATCCCAATTTCCATAATCCAAATAAAATTCACCTTGTCCCAAATATTGATCGCGATCCCAACCTCGCTGGTCATCATATACAGCAATTTGCGGATACCATTGACATATTCCGAAATCGTTTCCACTTGAACCAGTTCGTAAAGATGCAACATTTGGAATTTCATATTCCCATTCAACATAAATTTCAATTGATGTTTTTGGAAATAATGGATTGGGAAGTTTCGTTTCCATTATAGTTCTATCAATTTCAGTTTTTAAAATTGTATTGCCGATCGAAATTTTCTTAATTGTGATTCCTTTTGTATTTGTCATTACACGACCAACAATTTCTTCCATTCCGTCAGAATCAAATCCTTTTTTAAAAATATTTTGATACAAATGCCAAACAAGAAATTTTAATGTATCGGGAGAGTTATTGAAATAAGTGATTGTCTCTTTACCAACTAACATTTTTGTTTCGGGAAAAAGTTCAGCTTCAGTTTTGTAATCAACTTGTTGCTGCCAATAACCAAGACCTGGCGCACCGTTCGACATTCTTACAGGCTGATTATTTACTAAACGATTTGATTGCGCAAAAACTAAAAGTGGAAGTAGCAGTGTGAAAAATAGTTTCATTTAAATTTCCTTTTTAAAAGTTACAAGATTAAAAAATATTTAATAAAATTAGTGAATTAATAAGAATACTACAATATAAGTTACTCTAAGCGCACTGTTTTTAGACAGAGAAAATAAAATAAACTATTGTCACCCTGAGCGCAGTGCTGTTTACGAAGTCGATTAAATAAATTGTAGTCACTCTGAGCCTGCCCGAGGCAGGCGGGCGCAGTGATGTTTACGAAGTCGTTGTGTGTCACTCTGAGCTTGTCGAAGAGTAACACACACTTCATTTCAATCCGAAGTTGGTTTTTGTTCGCTTCCGAAATTGTATTTACATTTCTAATTATGAAAAATAAAAATATTATTCGCGTTGTCATTGTGACAGTATTATTATTAATGATACCTTTAATTGCGATGCAGTTTACCAATGAAGTAGTCTGGACTTTGAGTGATTTCATAATTGCTGCCGCACTTCTACTCGGCACTGGACTTTCATATGAATTTATAACAAGAAAAAGTGGCAATTTGGCGTATCGGGTTGCAGTCGGTATTGCAGTGGGAGCAGCATTGCTACTCACTTGGATGAATCTTGCAGTCGGGCTAATTGGTAACGAGAATAATCCTCCTAACTTAATGTACATTGGTGTAGTTGCTATCGAACTAATCGGTGTTGCAATTTCACGTTTCAAACCACCTGGAATGATGCGCGCTTTATTCGCTACTGCTTTCGCTCAGGCGATGGTTCCTGTAATTGCGATAATTATTTGGAAACCCGAAATTAACTTAGGTGTTGTACAAGTAATTATTCTGAATTCCTTCTTCGTAATGCTCTTTGTTGGATCAGCATTATTGTTTCGACATGCAAGCGATACGGAGAAAGAAACTTATTAAAATATTGATTTTAAAATGGCAGAAAAAAAATCAAAACTGGTTGATGCTTCGACAGGCTCAGCATAACACATGCAAACCTGGAGATTTTGGTTTGTAATAAACTAATTACAACTAAAACTATAGTAGCATGGGTAAATTGGTACAAATAAAAACTAAACCAAACTCTGCAAGTGTGGAGGATTTTATTAATAATGTTGCGGATTAACAAAAGCGCAAAGACAGTTTTGTGATTTTGGAAATGATGAAAAAAGCATCAGGTGAAGAGCCAAAAATTTGGGGAAGTTCACTAATCGGTTTTGGTAATAAAATATACAAAAGTCCGGCCACAGGTAGGGAAGTTGATTGGCTACGAATAGATTCATCATTAAATCGAAAATAAAAATTATGACAAAGAAAAATAATAAGGTGTTGTCATCAAAACAAAACGAAGAACTTTTCAAAATATTAAAAGTACGTTTTGAGAAAAATATGAACCGCCATAAAAATATTGATTGGACTAAAATAAAAACCAAACTAAAAACTAATCCTGAAAAATTATGGTCGTTAAATGAAATGGAAAGTACCGGCGGTGAACCAGATGTTATTGGTTATGATAAAAAAAGTGGTAAATATATTTTTTATGATTGTTCAGAGGAAAGTCCAGATGGTCGAAGAAGTATTTGTTACGATCGCGAAGGGCTGGATTCAAGGAAAGAATTTAAACCAAAAAATAGTGCTATCGATTTGGCTACTGAAATGGGTATTGAAATCTTATCGGAAGAAGAATATAGAGAATTGCAGAAACTTGGAAATTTCGATATGAAAACATCGAGCTGGTTGAAAACACCAACTGAAATTAGAAAACTCGGTGGCGCCATTTTTGCTGATTTTCGTTTCGGAAATATTTTCGTGTATCACAACGGCGCACAATCTTACTATGGCGGAAGAGCGTTTCGTGGTTCGTTAAGAGTTTAGTAATTATCCAAATCCATTTAACTCCACTACAATAATAAAATATGTTATCAATCCCGAAGGGATGCCTTCGGCATTAACAGTACAGCCGAAAACAGGTAATTTTAATGAAATTTAGAAGATGCTGTATTTAAAGTAAAATTCCGTTCTAGTTAATAAAATTTTTTTTAATGTATTGTTTATTTTATCAGTAAAACTCAATTATATTGATCCCATGTCGATAAAAAATAATTTACTTAGTTTGGTCGTTTATTTAATTATCCAAACTACATTTACAATTAATGTACAGGGTCAATCAAGTGATTCAGTTTCGGTAAAGAGCGATAGTAGTCGTTGGGATTATATTGCTTTTGAGAAAATAAAAAGTTTTATTAATTACATCGGCGAAACAGTTTTTACAAAAAAAACTGTGACTGAACCAAATGAAATAAATTCAATTACCACGACACCTTTTACAAATTATATTTTAATCGATTATAACTTCGATGGAATCTTAGAAGCCCAATATGAAGTAACTTTGTTGATGAAAAATAAAAAAGACCCCAGTTTTTTATATAAAATTGGATCTTCTAAAGCACAGGGGGATGTTGGAAAAATAGCTTATTCAAAAAAACAATATTCAATAAGGTGGTATCCAACAAAAGAACTTCTTCAACAAGTAAATTCTAACGATGCCATATACTTTGATGTTGAGATTCTTAAATCAACAACCAATATATCATGGTTATATGTTGGAGGAGTGGTTGCAATTACAGGAGGAGCCGCAATGTTATTAACGGCTTTGATTGAAGCAGCGCCGATTCCAATTAAAGCTGTAACACCACCAGGGCGACCGTAAAAAAACAATAAACATAAAAAATTAGTTATTGCTGAAAATGAATTATAACATAAAAAACAAAATTATTAAAAAGTATTTCTTTGCATCATTTATATTTCTCTTTTTATTTATTTCTAATGCACAAGCACAAGCACAAGCAATTTCAAGCTTCACTCCAACAAGTGGACCAGTTGGCACAACAGTTACAATTACAGGGACAGATTTTAACGCAACCACGGCAAATAATATAGTTTGGTTTGGCGCGACAAAAGCAACTGTTATTAGTGCAAGCTCAACTTCATTAAAAGTTACAGTACCAGTTGGCGCTACATACAAACCAATTATAGTTTTAAATATTTCAACAGGATTAATTGCCGCAAGTGCAAAACCATTTATTGTAACTTTTGGTGGTAATGATATTTCAACTAATTCTTTTTTACCAAAAGTAGATTTTGCAACAGGAAATAATCCATTTGGAGTCTCTATAGGAGATATAGATGGAGATGGGAAATTAGATATGGCTGTTACGAATGTAAGTTCAGGGTCAATATCAGTTTATAGAAATATATCTACAAGTGGAAGTATAACAACAGGAAGTTTTGCAACTAAAGTAGATTTTGCGACTGGAAGTATTCCTTATGGAATAGCATTATCAGATTTAGATGGAGATGGAAAAATTGATATGGTAGTTTGTAACCAAAGTTCAAACACAATATCAGTTTATAGAAATTCTTCATCAAGTGGAATTATAAACTCATCTAGTTTTGCAACTAAAGTAGATTTTGCAACTGGAAGTAGTCCTCGAGGAATAGCATTATCAGATTTAGATGGAGATGGAAAAATTGATATAGCAGTAACGAATAATGGTTCAAGTACAATATCAGTTTTTAGAAACTCTTCATCAAGTGGAATTATAAACTCATCTAGTTTTGCAACTAAAGTAGATTTTGC
>Ga0049085_10000347_pt1 | contig 18572 bp, 22 predicted proteins | sample GreLakmeSU08MSRF_FD_66721 | JGI IMG/M metagenome (GOLD analysis project Ga0049085, IMG submission 66721) | Freshwater lentic microbial communities from great Laurentian Lakes, MI, USA - Great Lakes metaG SU08MSRF | ecosystem: Environmental > Aquatic > Freshwater > Lake | place: Great Lakes... | reverse complement strand
CAACCATAGGATTTAATTCGTACAAAAACTCCCGAATTTTATCGGCAAAAGCAATTCTAGTGTAACCGTAATTCTCTACTAGAATAGATGCAATTGTATCTTTACCTGACTGGGAGTATCCAATAAGGCCAATAGTATTATACGCAGTATTAATGTCAAGCTCTTTATCTGTGAATAAAGATAGTTGTTCGTAGGTCATGTTAACTCCTTCTCGTCATCCATCGCTCCACATATAGAACAAGTTACTTGTCCATCCGTGTCTAGTTCAAAATTACACTCGTGTGTCATGGCGCCATCCAAGTATTACGACCTACAGATTTATTAATGTTAACTCGTCTAGTAATTTCTCGGTTAATAAGGGAGATGTCTTTAGACAACCTCTCTGAGATAATGTTAATTAACCCATGATAGTTTGTTAATTCTTGTAAGGTATTAACTTTTTCTTGATAGTCTGGATCAACTTCAATTTCAGCATCTATCATAGCAAGTGCTTTTCCAGAGCTCTTTAACTCTAACTTTTTCTTAGCTTTAATTAAACTAAGGTTTTTTTCAGCTTCAACCTTATCTACTTCAGCACACCAGCGCTGTAAACTAATAAATTCTAAGTAGGCAACATACTTAGAGTACAGGTCCATAACGTGCTCTTCAATCATGTCAGTGATATCTGATGGAAGAGAGGGCGCGTTGTACCCATACCCCTCGTTTACTACTAATCCTTGTTCTTTTAAATCAGCGATAGCTTTACTACTAGCAACTGCAGCCCTTAACTCAATTGGACTCATCATTGTCCTCCCCTACCCTAAATGGTTCACAACGTGTGCATCCTTTTACAGGATCAATACTACACATAGGTGGACGCTTATTGTCAACCGCCCAAGCTAGGTCCAAAGCCTTGTCAAAGATGGCTTTAGTAAATTCCGGGTTGTACTGAACAGCAAACTCTTTGTAGTCTTGGTTAGACTTTAACTCGTAAATAAACACAATCTCATTGGGAGCAGACTCAAGGAGTCCCTCTTCTACCATTAGGTGTGTTAAGTGCAGGTATACCTGGCCTTGCAATTGGTGAGTTCTAAAGGGAGCCCGGATGTTACGCCAAGCTTTCTCTAAGTCACCGTCAGACTGTGCAAGAAGAGCAGGAGCTTCAAAGCGAAGGGTGCCAGCACCTATCGACTTAATTTCAATAAGGAAATCTTCTCCAAGACCTTTTACCCAGCCATCTGCATGCCCAGAAATTCTATGCTTATCACTTTTTAAAGAGACTTCAGCGTACTCGTAGATGCTAGGGCCATTATTTACTTCAGTAGATAGTCCCCAAGTATTTGCGTTATCAGTGCTGCAGTACCACTTACCGTAAAGAACACCCATCTCATTGAGCCAAGTCTGCCATTTAGCGTGGATTGTATGACCCTCAGCAAAAATAGAAGCTAAGCGTAAAGAAGGCTTCTCACGAGTCTCTATGTAATTACCATTTAAAGCATGGTAGGAAGCAAGTAAACACCACTCCGGTTTAATAATATCTGAGGGGTGAAGTACTTTTTGGTTTCTAGAATCAAAAGGTTTAGAAAGTAAATGCCTCTCGACAGAGCCCATTAAACGTGTTACTCGTTTACTAGCCGATAAGAAAGACTTTAATTCTTTACTCGCTAGTGTCTTTGGCTTCCCCATACTTATCCCCTTTACTAAGCCATTGATCTAAAGTAAGACCTTGTTTTTTATACTTACGTTGAGATGCATTGCGTTCTCTGTGGGACATGCCCCCAAATATGCCGTGTAACTCATCATTTAGTATAGCCTCTTTCAAACACTCTTTGCGAACTGGGCACGGAGGTCGTCCGTCCTTACCCCAACAGATGGCCTTAGCTTGATCTGCAATCGGTTTGTATAAAGCTTTGTCTCTAGGTGGAAAAAACATTTCTGTATCTTCTCCACGACATTTAGCCTTATACCTCCAAGACCACGAAGGGTCTCTAGAATCTGACACCTATTCACCTCTAATTGAATTTCTGAGTTCAAAGAAATCTTCCTCCCCTAGAACTACATAATTCACGCCATCGAGATGAAGCCCAAGTACTGGGATTCTACTGTCAAGAATTGCTTCTGTGGTAATTTTTTTTAGTACTGAAGATTGAATAGTCACAGACTTCTTACCTGTCCATTTATGTTCAATCAAAAGATCGTCACTACGTACGTCTCCTTTACGAGACCAGAAAGCTCCAGAAGCAGCGCTGCGTTCACCGTTTAACTCTTTAGCTAATCTTTTCTCGTGTTTGAGAGACTCTTTCTGTCCCTCACTCTTCGACATTGGTTACCAGTATTGGATTGGTTTTAAGTGTATCCATTACTGCTGCGCTAACCTCTGTGCGTAATTCTATCTCTTCTCTAAGAGAGTCGATAAAGGCAGGAGCTCCCTGCCACTTACGGTCTCCATAATACAGCCATCCGCCACGTCTTTCAACAATCCCATTAAGGATAGACAAAGCAACTATTTCCTTACCGGTATCGTAGTTTCCGGCATCAATAGGACCACCCTCAGCGAAGTAAAAGTCCAAATAAGCTGCCTGTTGAGGGGGGAAAGTCTTGTTTTTAATAGTTCTGACCCTAATTGTCTGACCTATACGACGTTTTTCCTGACCTGTACCTACCTCTAGCCAGTCATCTCTTTTAACCTCACATCGAATGCTGTAGGCATAGTCCTTACCAAGACCCCCAGGAGTTGTACGAGGATCCCCGTGCATAACCCCAATCTTCATTCGATACTGATTAATCATAATTCCCAGTACTGGTCTTTCAACCTCAAGTAAATCTCGCTTTGTAGCAGAGGCTACTTTTCTAAAAAACTTATTAGTTAGTTGTGCTCCACGACCAACAGTAAATTCTTCCATAGTCTTTTCATCTTCTGCTCCAGGAACTAAAGCTGGAAGAGAGTCAACTACAACCATGTCAATAGCTTTGCTTTCCATAAACTTAATAACAGAATCAAAAGCATCTTCCATACTGTTAGTCTCTACAAGAAGTACGCGATCAGTATCTACTCCGCACATCTTGGCGTAACCAGTATCAAAGGCTTCTGCAGCAATCCATACGACTGTAAAGTCTGGATCTCTTTCTTGATTCACAGCAATAGTACGAAGAGCGATAGCAGTCTTGCCATGAGAAGCCTCACCAACAATTTCTACCCAATGGTTCATAGGCCATCCCCCACCTAAGACAACATCTAAGGTTAAAGATCCGGTAGGAATACGTTCAGGCATTCTAACTTGGCTAGCAAGAACTACGGTACCAGCACCAACTTTTTTGTTAATTGCTGCTACTACTCTTAATGCTTCTGCGTTAATAGACATTATTCAACTCTTCCTATGATTGTTGTTGGATTAAATCCTCCGCCTTGATTAGGCTGTTTAGCTGCAATGGCTGCGCCACCTTGTCCAGTGCCACCTACACCTGACCCACTTTGGGTAATTGGGTATCCGCAGTCATAACAACGCTTACGTTGTGTGCCTACTGGAGCCATATAGTTACCAGACATACATCCAGGACAACGTTCCATGTCCCGAGAACTCTGTGCTTTAGAAACTAATTGATCTGTGTTTTGATCATAAGCAACACGTGTGTTGGGTTGTTGTTGTTGAGGTGCATAAGGCAAGTTACTTAACGGAGCTGTGGGGGGAGTCGCAGACGTATTAAGCCCAGGATTACCTAACTTCTTAGCCCACCAGTTATTATCGGCCATCATTACCTACTCTCGACTCAATTAATCCTAGACTAAATAAAGTAGATACGCAAGACAGGGACGAAGATAAAGCAACTAGTCTAAAGAGCTTAGTAAGCTCATCAAAGTCTTTTTGTTCTGCAAAGCTAACTGTATTTAACTCTTCTAAGGTGTAGGCAGAGGTAGCAATCTTTGCCACGATATCTGCGTGGGTGTCAATAAAGGGAAGCAAAGGAGAAAAAGACTGCAAACGCATCTGGCTAGCTTCCTCTTCCATTTGAGCCACTTCATCTGAAATTGGTGGTAAGCCCATTGCTACGGCAATTTCTTCCGTGGGGGTAAGCATGGTGTCATAGATAACTTCCCGTATTAATACGGCAAGAGGTACCTGAATGATAGATGAAACATCTACCTTACGTTTACGTCTCCAAAGCTTCACTTGGCTTCTCCCCAACGCTTGACAGTTTTAATATCGGCTAACAACGGAACTTTAAGAGCGCTAATGTTTTCCATAGCGGCTCTAATCTGCTCTGCAGTTTCTTCTGCTAAATGATTAGGAGTAAGAGTTACTAATTCGTCATGCACTGTTAGTACCAACCCCGCCTCACTTGGAATCATACGACTCGCCCTAATCATAGCAACTTTAATTAGATCAGCTGCCGACCCCTGGATGACCGTATTAAAGGCCTGACGCTCCGCTCTAGAACGTTTCCACACCTCATTGGAACGAAGATCTGGAAGGTATCTACGACGCTTGAGAAGCGTACTAACAAAAGGAATAGGAGTCTGTGTACGACTCTCAGCAACTACTGATCTCTTGTACCTAGCTACGGCTGGAAATTTAGCTACAAACTCATCCAGTAGATCCCTAGCCTCAGTAATAGAACAACCTATAGAAGAGGAGATCTTATCCGGACCTACCCCGTAAGCTAAAGAAAGCACAAGTACTTTACCGGCTTTACGGTCTACGCCCATTGTTTTTCCAATGGTCGTATAGATATCTTCCCCATTTAAATAGGCTGTACACATAATTCTATCCTCGCTAAAGGAAGCTATAACCCGAGGCTCTATCTGACTGTAGTCTGCTACTACTAATGAATAACCCTCTGGAGCAATAAACAAGTTTCTAATGGCTTTACCGTTAGCAGTATCCGGTGCAGGAACATTCTGTAAGTTTGGGTTTCTAGAACTAAACCTACCAGTTTCTGCCCCGTACTGAACAAAATCAGTGTGGATCTTACCGTTAAGAAGAAGACTTTTTTTAACAACAGTTTTAGACTTACCAAGTAGAGTTCTAGTTATATCCCCACCAAGGTAAGGAATTACGTAAGTAGTTAGTAGCTTATTAAGATCTGAGTAAGAAGCTAAAGCATCTACAAGATCATCTTTACCCCTGAATATTTCTAAAGCAGGCTCTGAGACTGAGAAATCTGCAACGGTTGGGGCATTACCAGCATCTACACGCTTTTGCCCAGCAGGAGTTAAAACCTTAGGCTTTACTCCCCGGCCCCCATCTTTCTTTGGAGTAAACAATATGCGTTGTTTCTCAGGAACGCTATTAATATTAAATGCTGTGCCTGCTACACGATAGATGTTTGCTTTAGTAGTCTCTAGTTGCAGTTCTAAATCATCTTTAAGATTAGACAGGGCCTCAACATCAATAGGAACTCCACGCAACTCCATGTTACAGATAACGTCTAGTACGTCCATCTCAAGGTTAAAAATGCCGCGTAAACCATCTACATCTAATCGTCGTGATAGCTCTAACCAAAGCTTCCAAGTCCACTCCGCATCTAACGCAGAGTAAGAGGCAACCTCATCAAAGCTATACTTCTCTACTTCTTTACCTACGCCCTTAACCATTTCATAGCCAAACTCTCGCTTTAAGCAATCATCTAGGCCAAGACTATTTCTATTCTGGTTGTCTAAAATAAAAGAAGCATTTAAAGTACAGGCATAGGGTTGAGTAGGTAAACCACCGATGTACTTAGCAACGCTTTCTAAATCAAATTTAAGGTTGTGCCCAGCCTTTACCTTGTCGCTGTTAAGTAAAGGCTTAAGAGCCTTGAATACTTCTCCAGCAGTTAACTGTGGGGGAGGGGGACCAAAGACTTTAGTAGCCTTACGTTCATCCCTACTGTAATCAGAAGGACGCAAGTCAGAACCCTTATCTACACGGATCTGTGCAGAAGGTAGCATCGGATAATCTGTATGAAGGTACTCACCATTTGGGTGACCCATAGGAATTACATCAACCCGGTCATAAGTAGCTAACGAAATCCAAGTAACTATGTTTTGTCTGGGATCTCCGCGATGATCTCCTACGCTTTCAACATCAAATGCAAAAGCATCTACTCCATCGTAATATTTAAGTAAACTATCTAATTGTTCTTGAGTAGTTATAACGTTCATCTAAATCTCCTTGAGTTTCGCCTCCCATTATAAACTTACTAAAGTCTTAGAAAAGGAGGGGGAAACCTAAGACTTTAAAAATACTAAGAACCTACTTGAAAAGGAGTTAACGAGTAGGTTCTTAGTATTTACGAGGCTATAGAGAAGAGGCGATCTCTCTAGCAATTTCTTGAAGCTCAGCCTTTGAAGAAGTGTGTAGTGCTTCTGTACCAAGAGGCTTCATTGGGTGAACAAACTCAGCCAACTTAACAGGATCTAACTGCCACTCATCTGCGATGTCTCGCTCTTTTACAGCAGTAATTGTGTAGATAGTCTTAAGACCTACGCCAGACTTACATACTGAGAAGTACATATCCGGACGATTAAGTGGACCAGTAATTTTAGAGTTTGCCAATTTCTCTAATTGAGTGCAAAGACGAACTCCAACAATCATTAACTGAAGTTGAGGAGCTTCTGCAGAAAAATTAACTACGGTGAATGCAAACTTTTGATCTGGTTTGCTTCCCACTGCGATTAGAGGATCACCCTCTCCGATGCTGATAAAAGACTTCTTACCAGTACGGTTAATCCAGTGTTGCATAAATGACATTGGGTCAGAAGAAATAAACTTAATAAGTTGTGGTTCCTCTGTAAAACGGAAGTCTGTAGTAAAAGTCTCTTTTGACTTGTCTACAGCTTTTTTAGCAGCAGCCCAACCAGTTTGAATAACTGAGGAATGTGCAGGAATTTCGTTCTCATTTTCAACTACAAATGAATTTGTTTCTGGAGTTGCGTCGACGATATAAGTGTCAACATTTGGTGTGTCTAGTTTAAATGATTGAACTCCCATTTGGGTTAGTTCCTTTCGGTAGATGGATCATTGGTTTATGGTCAGTTTGTTTCTTGTGAGTGAATCTTAGTCCAGTTTTCCAATAGTTCTATTGAAAGATCTGGGTGTCGATTCCAATCAATCCTTAAAATCCCTAAAAGATTTCTAGACTGAAAGCTTTGTATAGTTGTTTCTATCATTGCTCTGCTGTACATCCGCCAACCTGGCTTCTTTACACCATTAACAATAACAGACTTTAATCTGTAGGGCGCTTTAGGTATATACCCTTTTCGTTCCCACAACCTAAGTGTAACCAAAGGCCGATTTAATGCAACTCCTAGGGAGCCTGCGCTAAATAATTCTATCACTTTACCATTGGGCAGGGTTTTTACCTGGGGGTCAGAATCCCAAGCACCGTCAACAACAGTTTCTTTAACCTTAGCTTTAGGGTCTACCGCTCTCCGTTTACGCTTTGAATTTGGGTAGTACTCCTCTAAACCCTTAAAGAAAATGTCAATTGAATCTTTATTCCCATTCATGTGCATAGATCAAGACTTACTCGGTACAAAAGCCCAAACAATGCTCTTAGGGAACATTGCATCAACCTCTTCTTCAGTAAGCAAACCCTCATACAGACAGGACATAACTGCATCCTCATCTAGTACGGGAAGTAGTTGGTAGCAACGGGTATCTAAACCCTTAGCTTTAAGAAGTACTTCTGCAGCTTCTGGATCTAATTTTTGAGAAACACGGCGCTGGCGTTGTAGGGCACGATACCCATCAACATCTTCATCTAATTGCAACCACAAGTTACCTTTATCGTCTGGCTCACCTTCAGTATCAACTAGGTCAGATAAAAAAGTTTTAAGAATAGATTGCTCTTTACTTAAATCATCTATTTGACGCTTTAAAGTTACGAATTGGCGGACTTTACTAAGAACTCCGGTATGTTCACGTACTCGATCTGGTGGTATTACTATTGGCATATTAGCCTCCTCAAAGAAGAGACTACACCCGACCACTGACAAACCGCAACCTGAGGGCTATTCGGGGGAAGAAACGTATTTCTTTAGAGCCTCTAGGATAACATCTGTTACGGTGCGTCTTTCCAGGGCAGCTTTAGACTTAACGGCAGCCCAAAGGTCTGCGTTAACACGGATAGTACGTGTGGGGGTCTTAGGAGCGTTAGGCATTATCCAATATTAGACCGTAATGGACTCTAGGAAAGCCCTAAGTGTGCCTGCAGTCATGTTTACCCCGCCCTTATCATTAATGCCTTCCCCGTCTACTACTGCATTAGCTACAGCTAGTTTTTGAGCAAGCATGTCGTGTTGACGTTCTTCAATAGAACCAGACATAACAAGATTTTGGATTACTATCGTCTTCCATTCACTAGATGCTCTACGAATACGTCCGTTGCGTTGGACAGCGAGGCCAGCATTCCACGGCATGTCGTAATTAATAAGAAGATTAGCTTGAGGCAAATCCACCCCGTACCCACCAGCATCAGAGCTAATAAGGATGCGACAATCAGGATTAGTCTGAAATTCCAATTTAGAAAGTTCTTTAGCTTTTGCATTCATTTGCCCCGTATAAATAGATGCTGGGTATCCCAGGCTGTCTTTGATTATGTCTACCATTTTAACATAACTTGTGAATATAACAATTTTGTTGCCGGCGTAGGTTGAAAGAAAATCATCTACGTACTCTTTAAGAACAGAGAGTTTAGGAGACTTTAAAGACGCTGTAAACAACCCGGATTCATTAATAATCTCAGCTGCGTACTTAGATCCTTCTTTTGCATTAGGGTCATAGAGTTCTCCAGAATGCTTAATTAGATCAGGATGATCACAAAGCATTCTTAGACAAGTTAACTTAGACATTATTCGTCCGCGTAGCTCATCCATATGACCGTTTTGTTGTCCCCCATCGTAATGAGAGAATATGTCAAAAGATCCTCCAAAGGAGTCAACAGCCTCATCTAAATCAATAAGTAATGCCCTAGCGATGTGTTTATAAAGAACATTACCGGCTGGGTCAAACTTTACCGAGATAGGTTCTGCAAAGATAGCTTCTGGTAGATAAGGGGCTACATCTGCGTCTTCTTGACGTTTACGTACACAGGCAGTAGCTAAAGTTTTATTTAGTAAAGGTAAGTTGCGGTAACGTTCTACGCCACCAAAACGATTGCGAACAATAAACGTTTGATCAAACAAGTCAAACCGACCCAGTACTTTAGGGTCAACAAACTGCATAATAGAATATAACTCTTCTGGTTTACCGTTCTCTACGGGCGTACCGGTTAAAGCAAACTTGTACGGGCTACTTAGTTTCTTTACGTACTTAGATCGTTTGGATCGAAAACTTTTGATGGCGGTTGCTTCGTCACAGACAATGAATCCTGTGGGGAGTTGTTTAACGTATTCCCAGTCGTTAACGACTTGCTCATAGTTAAGAATGACATAATCGACGCCCGACTGCTTCCAGTTGAGTGCTTCTCCATACTGGATTGCTCTAGTCTTCGGCGTTCCGTCCACGACCAAAACGTTTGAAGTGTCATTAGTAAACTTCCTAATCTGGTCTTCCCACTGGTATTTAAGGCTGGAAAGACATATAACTATACCAGGCTCCCGGATTGAACCGTTGTCCATCAACAGTTCGAGCGCAGCAATTGTTAATACCGTCTTTCCTAGCCCCAAATCATATGCGACCAACATTTTTCCACGCCCAACCATGGCGTTAACTGCTTCCGGTTGGTACGGAAGAAGGGTTCCTGTAAAAGTCATTTAGTCTCCGTAGATAGCACTTAAGCCAAAAACACAATGCTTAGCTTTTTCAATACCGTAGCTTATCTGTTCTGCAGTCATATCTCCAATGTCTTTTATACCTGTACCGGCATAATTAAAGAAGAAGCACTCAAACCCACCCTCTTTACTACGAGCTAGCATGTCTTTAGAAGCTTTTTCTCCCGCTGGGTCAATGCTTGGGTTATCAAAAGCAAGAATTAACTTGTCAGCCTTTAACATTAAATCAATCTGGTTGTTACTTACTGAAGCCCCAAAAGTTGATGCGCCCCGACTCAATTTTAGAGAGGCCAGCTTTACGACATCTAAAGGAGACTCAACTATGACCATAGTTCCACCGTACCAAACGTCTAACCCAAACAAGGTAGTAGATTTTTGAACTCCGGTAGGACGGTTCCTAAAGATCCTTTTGGTCTGACCTTTTTCTTGCCAGCCCATTAGCTTTCCAGTATCAGCATGTCTAATTGGAGTAATCCAAGCTTCTTGCTTAGCATCCCAAGCAACTCCGTAATCTAAGCACGCTTCTTTGGTAAGCCCCCGGGCCTCTAATGCCCACTCGGGTACCTCATCAAATACTGCAAGACGAGCTTCACTCATTTCTACTAATTGAGGAATAGGAATGTAACTATCCCGCATCTTTTCTAATTGCTTAGAGAGCAAATCAAAATCTACCTCAGAGTTATGTCGTAACCAATCTTTAGCGGAATCAAAATCAATACGACCCCAGTTAGTTTTAAATTCTTTAATCTCTGCTACGAGGGTAAGAAGAGTTCCCTTATACCCGCAAGAAAAACAATGATGTACTCCAGACTCTACATTGATAGACCATGAGGGGTTATGGTCTTGCTTTCCGGTACGCTCAAGGTGCATAGGGCATAACCCAAGCAGCTCACTACGTCTTTGATCAGCGTCTATCCCTAAACGGAGTAGAACCTGCTGTACATCGCCCTCACGATACATTATTTCTTCTTGGCTCCAACAATAAAATCTCCGGCAATATGCCGAGCGACTTCAAGATAAATCTCTGCATTAGAGAACAAGTCTTCTGGGTGATACAACTCGTCTTCACGAACTCCCCAGTTATGCTTTAGATATTCTTTAAGTCCCGGAATTAATGCGTCTACAAACTCACCTGGAGTCATGTAGCCGTATCCACGTAGTTCTTCGTTACTTGGCATTTTATTTTTCTTAGCCATTAGTATTCCCTTCCATCAATTGGTGTTGGAGCATAAGCTAATGCGTCACATAACGCACACTCCATGTCTAACATGTAAAGAGAGATCTCTCCCTCTTCAAACATAGCTTTTACTTTCCACAGTGTAGATCCACAAATGCAAACATGCAATGGGGCATCTTTATCTCTAAGATCTAGGCTCATCTTAAAACTCTAGCACGTTTGCGTCTTAAACTCTGTCGCTCACGGGGAGTCGTAGCGCCCCAGATACCATCCAGGCTTGGGTGCTTAAGAGCATAGGTTAGGCAAAGATCTGTCAAAGGACAGCTATTGCATATCTCCTTAACGCCAAAGACAGTCTTCCTATCTTCGTAGTCATCAGGAAAAAACATATCTGGATCCCCCTTTGAACAAAGCGAGTTACCCTCAAATAGTTTTGAAAAAGGATCCATACTCTTCAAATCTCCCGTCTTCCCAGTCCCAAAGTAGATCGCTAGTTGCGGGTCCACAGTTACGGCTTGCAACAATACGAAGCTCACGAGAAGTATCATCTTCTTCATCTTGTTTCTGAAGTCCTAAGATAACGTCAGAGTCTTGGAAGAAGGATGATGAGTAACCAATAGCATCAGCTGATACTTGGCGCTTTTTCATCTTCCACAAAAGAACCTGCGTAGTTATCACAATAGGAATGTTTTCTTTTTGAGCTAACCGTTTTAGGTTACGAGTAATGTTGGTAAGAGCTTGTGGAGTATTAGATTCCCCAGTTGCCTCATCGATCATTAAGTAGACACCGTCAACAAAAACGATGTCAGGTTTCAACTTCTCTATCTTTGACTTCAACCCGGTAACCGTCATAGCAGACACCGAATCAGTTAGATAGAACTTATGCATGGTAGACATCTCAGTAAGACACTTTTGATACCGTGCTTCTTCTTCAGGGGTCAGGGCCCCGCGAATTAACCTGGAGTGCGCAATTTGGGCACGCATTGCATCGTGACGATGCTGCTGCTCTATGTTGCTCATTTCAAAAGATTGGTAGAGGGGAACGTAACCGTCTTTGTGCACGTTGACCGCAACTTGCAAAGAGAGCACTGACTTACCTGTTTTAGGTGGGGCGATAATGGTAATTAACTGTCCTGGCTGTAAACCAGCAGTTGCTTGGTCAATAGTTTTAAATCCGGTGGCGATACCTAGTAAACCGTTAGGACGAGTCTTTATGTTTAGATACTCATCAAATCTACCTAGTGGATCTTTAGTTAAATCTACATCTGTAGATTGCCCCACTCCCTCATCGGTAATTGTAGAAACGCCCCTACCCATTGCTTCAATAGCGGCGTTGTGGTCCCCATTAGCAATCGCATCTGCTGCGTCTTGCACTACCTCAATAGTCTTCTGTCGTTTACGGTAGTCAATTAACTGATCTAATAAATACTCTAAAGAATCATCTACAGCTAATAACCTGTAGGTAGGGAAGTTATCTTTTACTGTTACCGCAGTAGGGACTTCCCCGTATTTAGTCCAATGTTGGCGTACAAAACTCCATACTTGGCGGTTTTCATCTATAAAAAACCAGTCATCTTGAAGGCCGGCTTCTAATATAGGAGCAATGTCTCTAGTTCTAATTGCTCTAGAAAGCAATCTAATTTCATTATCAGCTGCCACTTAAATTGCCTCCATCTCTAAGTACCATGATCCATAACGTCCTCCCCGAGAGGGGACATCAATAACATATTTTAATTCTGGACGATAAGGAAGTTCTGCCACTAGATCTGCTACAACGTTATAAGAAGTAGCGTAGTTAAATGGGTTTGTTCCTAAATTATCAAGATCAGAAAGAATGCCGTCCATTTCTTTTTGCCTGTAGTCGAACCCGACTAACTCTAGGGTGTATCCGTACTTTTCCGCAAATCGCCAGAACTGAGATAAAGCCATTCGGTTGTAAGTAATCTCTTCGTCTGCCACCGGTATAAAGCCTAAGACTTTATTAATAACTGGTCGATGGTTCAAGATGCAATCTAAAGTGACTACAACTCGAAGAGGTACCTCATTTGAGATATCGCCTCCTCGCACGGTTATAAGACTTCTATTTTTCCGTACTGCACCAAAAATTTATAAAACTTGGCGGAATTTTGACTTGCTTCAAAAGTGGCTTCTCTACTTGCACGAGTAGAAACTTCTACTGGGTAAACGCCATCGTTTTGTTGCATTTTGCTAGAAACAAATCGAACGTGTTTACAAGATTTTCTAGCTTCAAACCCAGAACAGTTACATTTAAGTTTTGCTGAAGTTAGGTTTACCTCTACTTCGTGCACGCCGGTATCAGAGAGAAAGAATTGTGCTATTTGCCAGTAGTTCATTGTTGTCTCTTTCATTTTCTGCGGTCTCCTATGGTAGATGTTACAGCAAGTGGTATAAAAGCTTCATGGGCAAAGCTACCCATAGGTTCACCATAAACGCCACCCCAATTTTCAAACGCAACGTTTGTTGTAACGATAGTTGGTAACCCTGCATTAAAACGTGAACGCAAAAGAGCATCAAACGTATTCTCAGCCCATCCGCTCATAGTGCGATGTTCTTTTCCTAAATCATCTAGTACGAATACCCTGACAAGATTCTCTTTTGGACCATCTCCGTAAATACCGTCTAGAAGCGTCTGTGTTTCGTCGTTATATTCCGCCCATTGAGATTTTTGAAGACGAAGAAGTTTGGGATAATCCATAAAAAATACAGGTCGTCTAATTGGCTCTTCTGACGTCCCCCAAGAAGACCTAGGCATGGTCATTACAAGCTCCTGCAGGGCCGTAGCCGCGAGAGTAGTCTTCCCGTGACCTGCCTCACCCGCCAGGATCAATCCCACCCCGCAATTGGCTTCTCCAACTGATTGGACAATATGACCATTTCGCACATTTTCAAGCCATTCTTGAACTTCGTCCATAACTGGAGAGTGGTCAAGGTCTGAAAACTGAGTTCCTATGGTTTTTAGTGGAAGTCCGGCACCAGTAATCTGTGCCCGCATAGTTCCAGGTAAATTCTTAAGGTCATACATCTTCGGAATCCCCCCTAAGCTTTTTAATCATCTTTTCTTTGTGAGCAGTTGTATTCTCGTCCTCATAATTAGTTTCTGCAACTCGAGTTACAATTCCGTGAACAGTTGGGTAGAAAGCTATAAATCTACGCCACATAGGATATCCAATTCCTGCATCCCGGGTTAACCGAGGATCTGCAAAAAACATGCGAATTGCTTTTAGTACCGCTATGCGTGGAGTGTTATAAGTACCAACTTGTTTATTAATCCAACCTCGTAGATACTGATTGTTTACTTGTGCCGGAACATCAGGTGCAACTTTTTCAGTTAATACAATAAATTCCGCAATAAGGTCTTTAGTAGTCCAAGTTTCTTCTGGTCGCTCGTCCCTATTTAGAACCGCGGTTAAAGGGTTATAAGTCTCTTTAGGTTTGTATTTAGCTCGGCGCACGGCAGCATGATCTACAACCTTGCCTACAACGCCAACAACATCGTCTTCTGCCTCAGCATTAAAACGAGGTTTGCGTTTAGGGGTCGCAGGTTCTTCTATAGTTGGCCATGTCATTAGATCTCCCTCATTTTCTTTTTCTTTTGGAAATTCGGAGAATTTCCCTGTATTAGAAGTACGTAGTACTTCTAATACCTTTAACTTATAACTATTATTAGTACTAATACTAGTGGTGCCACTGTCTATGTACAGAGCGCCTGAAAAGCCGTCGTCGGTTACTGGATCCCAGGCGTCGGTTTTCCAGGCGTCGGTAAAGTTTAAAGTAGTGTGCCACTTACCAGATTTATCCTGGAGTTTAGTTCTAGATATGTAGTTATGAGCTATTAATTCAGAAATAGCGCTTCTAATTGAATCCCTACCTTCGGGAACAGATGCAGACATTTCTTCTGCAGATAATACTCGGCCTACCTCAAGGTAGTAAGCAAATAAACCTCTTGCACGAAGCGAAAGGTTTGGGTCTGAACTTGCTGATTTCATCTATCCCCCTTGAGGAGGATAACTTTATAGCGGTGGTATCCGTTTTGGCAAACCGCGTTTAGCTCTTTCTGGTTGGCCGGTAAATACCTGTTCTACTACTACAGATGAAGTTAGGCCGGCAAAAGAAGTTGCTAGAACATAAAAGATCTGCGGCCATCCAAGTGGAACTAGTACTAAGGTGCCTATTGTGGACATAGTTAAGGCTAGTAAGCCTCTCCAGCGCCCAAGGGACATAAATAGTTCTTCAACAGCTGTTAAAACACAGGCTGTTGACCAAGCTATTACTAGAAAGGTTGTCATAGTGCTGGAGCCTACTCCCTAAATAGAACCTTGTCCACGTGGAAGGTACGACCTACACCTAAAGATGTCGGAGTGCTGGTAACACTCACTTTAGCATAATAAACGCTAGTGTTAGCAAACAAAATTAAGCCCACTAAGGCAACCTCTGTGATATTTCCAAATGTTTTTGAGAAAGTGACTGTATTTGCGGTTACTGCAGAAATAGTGTGAGAGCCAGTTAAACATCCTGGGAAAGATGTAGATGATCCAGTAGTAGATATTGTTATAGGTTCTCCCACTGAAAATCCGTGAGCTCCGGAAGTAGTTACCGTAGCAACGTTTGAGGCTATAGACCCTGAAGTAATAGATACTCGTTTAGACCCTGGGGTAATAACGTCTAGGTATGCCCACCGATCATGACGGTTAATAGTTAAAGACGTAGTTTTTGTACGAAGTAGGTTGTAACTAGCGTCATACCACTTAACTGCTAAAGAAAAATTGCCGTATGCGTCTTCATTCTCAGGTTTTACAGCAACTGCTGCGTAATAGCCGGTTAATGGAGTTACAGGTAGAAATCCAGTTCCAATACTAAAAGCAGATGCTGCGGTAGATGCAACCCTACAAAACGCTGCTCCGTGAGTAAGAAACTCATCAAACATCGTACCTCTAGAGATAGATCTAGTTAGTGTGGCTGCCGTTGGTACCCACCCTTTTAAACTATTTTCAAAGGATGGTGCGGGAATAAGAGAATCCGTAGTGTCCTCAAAGCTTGTTAAAGAACATGGGTGGTTAATAGACCAGCTTGCTGCTATAGGAAGAACTGTAGGTAGGGTTGCGTTTAATCTAGAAAGCTTTTCAAGGTATCTAGTGGCGTAATAGCTTGTGCCGCTGTTAACCATATAAGAGTTTGCGCAGTATATGGATTGAGTTATGTCTGCAGGGTTTGGAATAGTGCTAGTTTCAGCATTATCTGGATTTACAAACGGAGTTGCAATTCTCCCAAATTCAGCTTGAGCTCCGTCTACGTAGAACACTTTTGTTCCAGATCCTGCGTCAGTTAAAGAGATGGTTACAGTAAACGTTGTTTCCCCAACAACTGCAACTCTAGGGACTGAAATTCTAGTCCATTCATTTTTATTAGCTTCGGATATTTTAAAGTTCCCTACCGCTTGACCGTTTGTGCTTATGGAATACGTTCCAGCAGTGTTTCGTACATAGGCAGAAACAATAATGTCTTCTCCGCCTACAGCAGCTCCCCATGGTAAAGTAACTACTGTAGAGATAGATCCGCCACCAGAAGCAGACACATTTGCCCTGTAGGTTCCGTATAGTGGGTTTGAAGTTAATACTGTAAAAGTTGTTCCAGAAGCAGCTGTCCATCCTGTGGTAGTAGCAAAAGAAGAGTTTGATATAAAGTTTAATTGATCTTTTCTCTCCCAAGAGATGTCATTAGGGTTAAAATATATTGCGTTTAAGGGGTTTACGGGCACCGGTGCTCCGCTACCTTGAAAATAATTAGTTGTTATTTCTGTTTGTGTTGAGTTAGTAAGCATCGCTGCGTCTAAGTAAAACGCATCTCCCACTACCGCATTAGGAAAATACACTGACACTTTAACTAAAGAATTACCGTAGTCTGGTGTGTAAACCGGAGAAACAGCCGATACTGATAATCTTGTAGCAGTTGTAGATAAAGTTAATGCCGTTGAGTCTACGTAGTATGGGTTTGTTTCGTAATAGGCTCCATCAACATCAGTTAAAATTTTAGTTTGATTTTCCTCTGATTGAGGGGAAGAAAACTCAATTCTTACCTTGGCCTGACGAGCAGCAGATCCACTGGCGTAGATACTAAAGGTGTACTGAGTTCCAGGCAACGTAGGGAGCCAATCAGATACCATCATAGAGCTGCCGTTAATTATTGGGGTTAACTTACCTACCGCTACTCCGTGTACTTTAGCAGTTGATGGTGGGTTAAAATCTTGAGTAAGATCTGCGTTGTAGGGCTCCCATCCGCTGCTCCCTGAGTCAAAGCTTGGATTTGGAATAAGGTTCTCTATATCTGCGTTGCACAGCAATTTAACTAAACGAGAGTCTTCATACAAAAAGGTATTAGTTGCTTCTGTAAATTGGAACATGTCAAACAAGAGATCTACTATTTGAGATCCAGACTTATTAATAAGAAATTCTATTGCGGCATACACAGCGCCTGTAGGAGCAAGATCTCCATTTCTACCAGAGTTTGAGTATGAGCTAAATTCTTGCCAGCTAGTTGTATATCTAATTGAGGCGCCATAGGCTGTTCCATTAATAATAAAAGTGCCGTCTTTGTCGTACCATTTTACATAAGCAGCAATAGTATTATTTGATTGTGTGCCTGTAGGGGCTACTCTTGACCTAACAAAACCCGTAAATAAATACTTTTTTCCTGCGGTAACGGGAACTCCGTATAAAACTTTGCTAGCTGATGTAGCCGGTAGGCGTAATTCTTGTTGATCAGTGGCACTTCCACAAGTTAATTTAGCAAATCCTACCGCTCTAGGTGGATAAATACGGTCGTAAAGTGTAGGAGTAGGTGGAGTTATTGCAGTACCAATATCAGATAAAGAGGTGGCGTATGCTTGTCTTGTTAACGTCCAGGTAGTGCCTGAAGATACGGGTTCAGGAGTCCAACGACCTTTAGATTGTTCAAAAGAAGAGTCATTAAAATCAAGGAGTAGATTTTGTCCAATATTTGTTGTAGAAGTCCAGTGAGTTAAAGCAACAGAGTATGCGTTTAAGCCTATAAGAGTTCCTTTATAAGAGTTTATGTAGTTACCGCTCTTGTAAAGGGAGCGATGGTAGGTATCTCCTAAAGAAGGCTCGTATAAGAATCCTAAATCTGTAACTTTGTTCTTTAAAAGTACGCTTGGAATCTCATACGCTTCTGCAGAGTTTCCTAATAACGTAGCTTGTGTTTTAATCTTATCGTAGGCAAATCCGTAAGCATCTATCGTTTTAGATAGAGAAGTTTGTTCTGGCTCACCAATGGCATCTCCCACTCCGTTGACTTCGTTTAACCATGCTGAGGGCAACCAAGCTTTAAAACTATCTTGAAGAGTGGTCTGTAGGGTTACGTTAGCCGTAGCACTTCCACAGTTAATCCAATCATGACGGTTTCCTGTGTATACATCTGCAATTACTTCTCCCATAGAAACCCAAATGGTGTAAGTTATTTCTGCATCTGATGTAACTTGAAGGTCTATATCTGTGTAGCTTAGTCTAAAACTTGTTATTACTCCGGAGTCTAAAACATCTCCCGTGTACGGACTATCAGATACTCCGGTAAATGTTCGTACCAGTTTCCAATGTGTGGGTACATAGGGCAGGTCTAAAGGGTCGG
>Ga0049085_10000345_pt1 | contig 18641 bp, 16 predicted proteins | sample GreLakmeSU08MSRF_FD_66721 | JGI IMG/M metagenome (GOLD analysis project Ga0049085, IMG submission 66721) | Freshwater lentic microbial communities from great Laurentian Lakes, MI, USA - Great Lakes metaG SU08MSRF | ecosystem: Environmental > Aquatic > Freshwater > Lake | place: Great Lakes... | reverse complement strand
GAATCAATCACCCTTAACACTTCCACAAAGTTTCGTCCAGTGGAAGCAGGATAGGTGATAAATAATTTGACTTTCTTATCTGGTCCAATGATGAACAAGGAACGCACAGTGAATGTTTCAGAAGCATTTGAATGAATCATATCATAGGCGTTGGCCACTAATTTATCCTCATCTGCGATAATTGGAAAATCCACATGCACCTGTTGTGTTTCATTGATATCACTAATCCATTTATGATGGCTTTCAACGCCATCCACACTAAGTGCTAATACTTTTACATTACGTTTTGCAAATTCTTCTTGCAATGCTGCAGTGCGGCCTAATTCAGTGGTACATACAGGTGTAAAGTCAGCAGGGTGTGAAAATAAAATTCCCCAACTGTCTCCAAGGTATTCATGAAAGCTAATGTCGCCAATACTTGATTTTGCTTTGAAATCGGGCGCAATATCCCCTAAACGTAAACTCATAATGCTGTTTTTTTTATAGTGAGAATACGAAGATATGTATTTCCTACTAAATTAGTAGACTTTTAAAGAAAAAAATTTTTTTACTAAATATAATGACCCCTAAACGGAAGTGTATAAATCCAATAATCCATCGGGAAGTAAAACAGTAACCGTTTTTTTTACGTGATCGACCCCTTTTAAACTTTCTTCATGAAGTGGAATATAGGCTTCCTGTCCTTGGTATAATATCGTTAACATTAACTGGTGTGGTTGCTCAATTACTTCCATCACATTTCCTAAATCAATGCCATTTTGCTGTACCATATAACCTAATAAAGCCAAGGGCGAACTTTTATCAACCAGCTGCTGGAACTCGGCTTGAGGTAGCCAAACTTTTTTGCTGATTAAAATTTGGGTGGCTTCCCTATTTTGAATACCCTCTATCTGTAAATGGGTTAAAGTATCTGTTTTTGCAACAGCCGATGTAATAAAATAAGGTATAAAGCTTGCTGTATTTTTTTCAACGAAAATGGCTTCGATACCTTTAAAATTAATGGGCTTGCCTAGGGCATGTTCAATGATAATTTGCCCCCCAATACCATGCGCAGCGACAATTTTTCCGATATGTATATATTCGCTCATTGATTGGTTTTAAAATATGGAATACACAAAACTAATTATTCGAAACAGAACAATTGGGATAAACTTGATTTATTTAATACCTATAAATATAAAAAACCCCCGATACCGATAAACGGAACCAGGGGCTTTATTAAAGCTAGATTAATTTAAAATTATTCTGCAGCTGGTGTTTCTTCTGCAGCAGATGCTTCCTCAGCAACTACTGGTTCAGCTTCAGCCACTGGTGCTTCTGCAACAGGCGCTTCTGCAATTGGTTCAGCTACTTTCTTCACAATTGGAACATACACTTTTTTAGCAGCTTGTGCTTTTTTGTGTAAATCATTCTTGCTCGCTACATTAGCTTCATGCTCAGCGAACCAAGTTTGAAACTTATCCATCGCAGTTGCCTCATCAAATAAGTTTAGTTTAACACCACGTAATAAGTGTTTTAAATAAAGAACTCCTTTGAAAGATAAAATACGGTGAACCGTGTCTGTAGGTTGTGCACCTTTGTTTAACCACTCTAAAGCTTTTTGACGATCCAATTGGATAGTCGCAGGAACTGTTAAAGGATTGTAAGTACCAATTTTTTGGATGAATTTACCATCTCTTGGTGCGCGTCCGTCGGCTACTACTATAAAGTAGAAAGGCCTTTTTTTACTACCATGACGCTGTAGTCTCATTTTTACTGCCATGTTAAATAGATATTTATTGGCGTTAACAAATAGGGTTAATAGGACGCGAAGATAATATAAAATGATGAAAAATAGCGCTTATTTGGAAAATAAATCATTAATTATACTGATAATCAATTAGTTATCTCCTTAAACCAGGCATTTTACCTGGCACCATTCCTCCAGACATTTGCTTCATCATCTGTTTCATTTGGTCAAACTGCTTTATAAAAGCATTGATTTCTCCAATATCCTTACCCGAACCTTTGGCAATTCTTTGCTTTCTACTCGGTGAAAGTAAATCTGGATTACGGCGTTCCAATACCGTCATTGATTGAATGATGGCTTCAACACCCTTAAAGGAATTATCATTAATGTCGACATCTTTCAAACTTTTTCCCATACCTGGAATCATCCCCATTAAATCTTTTATATTACCCATCTTTTTTATCTGCTGTATCTGGGTTAAGAAATCTTCAAAATCAAACTGATTTTTTCTAATTTTTTTCTCTAATTTTTTTGCTTCTGCTTCATCAAATTGTGCCTGTGCTTTTTCAACCAAAGAACTAATATCTCCCATCCCCAAAATTCTTTGGGCCATCCTATCAGGATAAAAAATATCTAAGGTTTCCATTTTTTCACCACTGCTCATAAACTTGATCGGCTTATCAACCGTATACTTTATGGATAAAGCCGCACCCCCTCTTGTATCGCCATCTAACTTGGTTAATACGACACCTGTAAAATCTAATCGCTCATTAAAAACTTTGGCTGTATTCACTGCATCCTGCCCTGTCATTGCATCTACGACAAATAGTATTTCCTGAGGATTAATGGCAGCTTTAATATCAGCCACTTCATTCATCATCACTTCGTCCACCGCCAAACGACCTGCAGTATCAACAATGATTACATTTTTATTATTTGCTTTTGCATATACCAATGCGTTCTGAACAATAGATACTGCATTTTTATTTTCTCTTTCTACAAAAATATCTACGCCCACTTGTTCCGCTAATACGGTTAATTGATCCATCGCAGCTGGACGATAAATATCTGCAGCAACTAATAAGGGCGATTTTTTTTGGGCTTTTAAATAAGTCGCTAATTTTCCTGAAAAAGTAGTTTTTCCACTTCCTTGTAAACCTGCCACTAAAATTATCGTGGGGCTTTTAGATAAGTCCAATAGTGAAGCAGCCGATCCCATCAATGTAGTTAATTCATCCTGCACAATTTTAACCATCAATTGACCAGGACTAATGGCATTGATTACCTTTTCGCCAATGGCCTTCTCTTTAATTTTATCTGTAAATTCCTTTGCAATTTTAAAATTGACATCCGCATCTAACAATGCTTTACGAATATCCTTTAAGGTATTCGCCACATTTAAATCATTAATGCGCGACTGCCCTTTAAGGTGCTTAAACGCCGATTCTAATTTTTCACTCAAACTATTAAACATACACAAATCATTATGGGGTGCAAATATAGGCCATCACTTTGAGTCTTATTTAAGTTAATCGGTACAATTGCCGATTATTTTATGAACTTTACCTATATTTTAAGTTTTCTTAACATATTGATTTACATATACTTATAACATATTTAGGAAATATTCATAGGCACCTTAAAAAGCTGTGTATGAATTAACAAAAAAAATACTTGGAACCTACCAATTATTTAATATCATTGCAACTAACGAGCCCAAATTAAAGCGGCATTCGATTTTATATGAGTAAGAAACAATTATTTACACTTGAATTTCCCGTGAGATGCTCACCAAATATATTATTTGAGTTTTTATCCACTGCTTCTGGATTACAAGAATGGTTTGCTGATAAAGTGGACGAATGGGAAAACGTTTTCAGTTTTTCATGGAACGGCGGAGTACCTGATAAGGCAGAATTATTAGACCAAGAAGCAGATAAATTCATCCGATTCAAATGGTTGCATAGCGAGAAAAATGAATACTTTGAATTTAGCATTGAGAAAACTGAGATCTCAAATCAAACCATTTTGATCATCAAAGATTTTGCTGAAAAAAATGAAATTAAAGACCAAAGTCGACTTTGGGAATATCAAATTAAAGAGCTTTTTCATCGCGTTGGAGGAAACTAACTAGTACTTTAACATTGTTCAAAAAATTAGACATACTAATTCTGCGCGCATTCATTGCGCCGTTTTTGGCTGCATTGGCCATTTGTATATTTGTGTTGACGATGCAGTTTTTTTGGTTGTACATTGATGATTTAGTGGGGAAAGGGCTTGACCTTTTTACTATTTTAGAGTTAATTGGACTAGTGTCTGTAAGCACTTTCACCACCGCACTTCCATTAGCGCTATTATTCTCGGCCATTATGACTTTCGGTAATCTAGGAGAAAGCTTCGAGCTGGTTGCCATAAAAGCTGCAGGTATTCCATTGACGCGATTTATGCGTCCCTTATTTTTATTTTCCATTTTATTAGCTGGACTTGCATTTTTGTTTGCGAACAATATTATTCCGGTTACGCAAATGAAACTCACCAATTTAAAATATGAAATTATTATCGCCAAGCCTGCAATTGATTTAAAAGAAGGTGTTTTTTATGATAAGATAGATGGCTATGTTATTAAATTAGGAAAAAAAGAAGCGAATGATAGTGTTATACATAATATCGTAATTTTTGAGAAAAGATTTGGATTGCAAGACAACTACTTAATTGCGGAGTCGGGGGTAATGCGCGTTTCTCCCAATAAAAAATTCTTGGAGTTTATCATGTATAATGGATGGCGTTACCAAGAAAGAGGCCTCAGATCCACTACCAATACTGAATTTACCAGACTCTATTTTAAAGAGTATAAAAAAATATTCGATATAAAAAGTTTCCAGTTCAATAAATCAAATGATATCTTGTACGATCCTAAAATGTTGAGTGTTCGACAATTGGGAAAAGCGATTGATTCTATTTCCAATATGGATAGTTTTTTTGTAAAAAGAACAGAACAAGAGTTGACCCCCTACTTACGTTTTTTATTATACAAAGACAGCACCCAATTATTTGGCAAAAAAAAATCGAAAACTCAGATCAAAAAATTAGCCCAAATTATTCCTGATTCCTTAGGAATAAGCGTGCGTGAGGCAGCAGGATATCAATTAACCTCCATTGATAATAGCTTTAAAATGTTGGGGCAAATTTATACTGAAAATAAAAACGCAGTTTCCATACATAGTATTGAATGGCATCGAAAATTCACCTTATCCATTGCATGTTTGGTATTGTTTTTAATAGGTGCCCCACTTGGATCCATCATTCGAAAAGGAGGATTGGGCACCCCCATGATTTCAGCCATCATATTTTTCGTTTTCTTTTTCCTATTCAACAATTTTGGCGAAAAATTGGCCAAATCGGGACAATGGTCCGTATTTAATGGGATGTGGTTGTCCTCCATGATTTTAGTTCCCATTGGTTTGTTCTTAATATATAAGGCCATGCGGGATTCCCAGTTATTTAACCAGGAATTTTACTACCGACTTTTACAACCAATTAAAGTAACTTTACGTAAGTACTTTAAAAAATAAAATCATGTCAAATTCAACCCAAAATCGTCGCCAGTTTATTAAAACATCTGGTAAAGCGGGTATGGCTATTGCGGCTATGCCAATTTTTTCAACCATAGCAACAAATAGTTTTGATATCACGGCCTATCAGCAACATCCGTTGCCTTACGCCTATAATGCATTAGAACCATTTATTGATGCGATGACCATGGAAATTCATTACACAAAACATGCCGCAACTTATGCGACCAATTTAAAAGACGCATGTGTCGCTGAAAAAGTGGATACCGCACAGTTGGCATTCAACGATTTGATTAAAAATATTTCAAGGTATAGCCCTAAGATGCGCAATAATGCAGGCGGTCATTATAACCATGAATTATTTTGGCAATTAATGAAGCCAGCGCCAGCAACTGTTCCTACAGGATCTTTAGCAGATGCAATTACAAAAACATTTGGCTCCTTTGATGCATTTAAAACTGCTTTTGGCGATGCAGCAAAAACAAGATTTGGAAGTGGTTGGGCTTGGTTATTGCTAAAAAAAGAAGGGGGCTTGGCAATAAGTTCTACGCCTAATCAAGATAATCCTTTGATGGATATTGCAGAAGTAAAAGGTTTCCCATTAGTAGGATTGGATGTTTGGGAACATGCTTATTATTTAAAATACCAAAACAAGCGTCCCGACTATATCAATAATTGGTGGAATTTAGTGAATTGGGATTATGTACAAAAAAGATACGACGAGGCAAATCATTAATTAGCGCCTAGGTACAACCATACATTTGTATAATTAAATGTTTATCAATTTCCCATAAGTGCAAAAATCAAAACAAAATTTAAAGATCCAGTTTTTTGTTACTAGTTTAAGTATCGTATTGTTTGTACTTAAATTTGTTGCCTATTTTATGACCCATTCCTTGTCCGTGCTATCGGACGCATTGGAAAGTATTGTAAATGTAATGGCAGGGATCATTGGATTATACAGTTTATATGTTGCTTCAAAACCCAAAGACAAAGACCATCCTTATGGTCATGGTAAAGCAGAATTTGTATCGGCCGCTTTTGAAGGCAGTTTAATTATCATGGCAGGAGGAATTATTTTGTATGAATCCATCATTACTTTTTTTGAACCAAGTAGTTTACGCAACCTAGACAATGGTATTTGGTTATTACTAGCTACCGCAGTTTTAAATATGGCCGCTGGATTAATTGCAAAAGCGGTTGGTAAAAAAAATGATTCATTAGCACTCACTTCTAGTGGACAACATTTACTCATTGATAGCTATACTACCTATGCTATCGTTATTGGCATTGGATTGGTTATGTACACAGGTTATAATGGGATTGATACCACTATAGCTATTGCCATGGGTTTATGGATCATATATAATGGCTATAAAATTATAAGGCAATCCCTTGCGGGTATTATGGATGAAGCAGATATGGCATTATTGGATGCGGTTATTCAAGAATTAAATTTATCTCGTCATACGCACTGGATTGATTTACATAATTTGAGGGTAATTAAGTATGGCGCTTTAATGCACATTGATTGTCATTTAACAGTACCATGGTATTTTAATGTAAATGAAGCACATGCTGCAGTGGATGAGTTTACCAAATTGATTAAAAATAAATTTGGTGATAGTGTTGAGTTTTTTGTGCATACAGATGGTTGCATGCCTTTTAGTTGCGCTATTTGTACCATTGAAAATTGCGAAAAAAGAAACAGCCCTTTCAAGCAAAAACTAATATGGAATAGGGAAAATATATTATCAGACTTGAAACACCAATTAGTATAATGCATGAAACAAGTTTGATCGATTATAATATTTATCAAGCTACGCTTCATCAAAAAGATATTTTTTAAAAAATAAATGAAATAGTTAATTAAAATAAATTAAAAATGAATCCCTGGAAACAATACCAAGACCAAAATAAAGAAAGATTCTTAGAAGAACTTTTGGCATTATTACGCATACCAAGCATCAGTGCAAAGTCGGAACACAATGGTGATATGATCACTTGCGCACAAGCAGTGGAACATGCATTAAAACAAGCAGGTGCCCCTGTTACTAAAATTTATGAAACTGCAGGACATCCCATTGTCTATGGTGAAATGATAACCGACCCTAGCTTCCCTACTGTGCTCGTTTACGGACATTATGATGTTCAGCCTGCTGATCCATTGGAACTATGGCATAGCAGTCCTTTTGACCCTACGATCAAAGACGGTAAAATATATGCGCGAGGTGCTTGTGACGATAAAGGGCAATTTTACATGCATGTAAAGGCATTAGAAATTATGACACAAACAAAATCACTTTGTACGAATATAAAATTCATCATCGAAGGGGAAGAGGAAATTGGTAGCCCACATTTAGCCGAATTTGTAAAAACGCATACGGATTTATTAAAAGCGGATGTGATTTTAATTAGTGATACTGCAATGATTAGTATGGACACCCCGTCCATTGATATTGGGGTGCGTGGATTAAGCTATATCGAAGTGGAAGTCACTGGACCCAATCGTGATTTGCATAGTGGTGTATATGGTGGTGCAGTTGCCAACCCAATCACTATATTATCTAAAATGATTGCTTCCTGTCATGATGAAAATAATCATATAACCATTCCAGGTTTTTATGATGATGTATTATCGGCCACCGATGCAGAAAGAAAAAAAATGGCAGAAGCGCCCTTTGACGAAACTGAATTCAAAACAGATTTAGGCATTCAACAAGTTTGGGGTGAAAAAGGATACAGCACCAATGAAAGAACTGGCATCAGACCTACACTTGAGGTAAATGGCATATGGGGTGGCTATACCGGAGAAGGTGCAAAAACAGTTTTACCATCAAAGGCATTTGCTAAAATTTCTTGCAGGTTAGTGCCCAACCAATCTTCTGAAAAAATTACCAGTATGATATTAGCGCATTTTAAAAAAATAGCGCCAGCATTTGTTACTGTGAATGCTTTTGAACATCATGGCGGGGAACCTTATATTACACCGATTGATTCACACGAATACCAAAGTGCTGCCAAAGCCATTGCTGCTACTTTTGGAAAGGATCCCATTCCTGTGCGTGGTGGGGGAAGTATTCCTATATGTGCATTGTTTGAAAAAGAATTAAATGTTAAGATTGTATTTATGGGTTTTGGTTTAGACAGCGACAACTTGCATAGCCCAAATGAAAAATATGATATTGTCAATTTTTATAAAGGCATCGAAACCATTCCTTACTTTCATCAGTTTTTTGCAGAAAAAAAATCCTAATACATGCGGGGGCAAGAAACCACAAAAAAAGCGGAAAAGCAAAAAGTTAGATTAGACAAATACTTATGGTGTATCCGTATTTTTAAAACACGAAGTCAGGCAACAGAAGCCATTGATAAAGGGCGTGTTAAAATTAAAGGAGAACCAGTTAAAGCGTCACGTGCTGTGGTGGTGGGCGATGAATATGAAGCCAGAACCGAGCATAAAAACTGGGTCATTAAAGTAACCCAATTACTTGAAACACGCATGGCATACATAGAAGCGATTAAATATTACAATGACCTTACACCCATTGAGGAATTAGAGCGTGTAAGTCAAGTAGCATCGAGCTTTCATACCGGTAAGCGATTGAGTAAAATAGGCCGTCCTACCAAAAAAGACCGACGCGACTTAGGCGATCTTTTAGGCTAATTCGCTAAGTACACACACCATTAATAGAAAAAAATAGCTGTCTATTTTGTTTCTTTTATCTTTACACTATGACCATTGAAATTTTAACCGTTTTACCAGAATTATTAACGAGCCCATTTGAGCACAGTATGATGAAGCGTGCGCAAGAAAAAGGATTGCTTACTATCAAATTACATACGCTAAGAAAATGGGCAATTAATAAACATGGGCAGGTAGATGATTACCAATATGGCGGTGGCGCAGGCATGGTGATGATGTGCGAACCATTAGCCAATGCAATTGACGAATTACAAGCAGCCGGCAAATTTGACGAAATCATTTTTATGACGCCCGATGGAAAAAAACTGGAGCAAAAAGATGCCAATACGCTTTCGCTTAAAAATAGAATATTAATTATCTGTGGTCATTACAAAGGTATTGACCAACGCATTCGTGATTTGTATGTGACCAGCGAAATTTCCATTGGTGATTATGTATTAAGTGGTGGTGAATTAGCCGCCGCAGTTTTGGTGGATGCGATAGGTCGTATTATACCTGGGGTATTAAATGATGAAACCTCCGCTTTGACCGATTCCTTTCAAGATAATTTATTGGCGCCTCCTGTATATTCAAGGCCCGTTGAATTTAGAGGTATACAAGTACCTCCTATTTTACTATCGGGTGATCCAAAAAAAATTGATGCCTGGAGACAGGAACAGGCACTTGAAAGAACCAAACAACGCCGTCCCGATATTTTAGACCAATAATAGACCGCTCATACCATTATTTATAGATAAGCTTTCGGCTATTATGGATAATTGTTATACATATCTGATATTTGCTTTAAATTAAGTAGCATAATGCGTTTGATCAAATATCTTGTATTTTATTGTCTTTCTATTTCATTTGCAGTAACAGGAGAAGCACAAAAAATCACTGAATTCCAAAAAGACTATCAACTTGATTTAATTAAAACAAGTGCCGTTATTAATATTGATGGCATTTTGGATGAAGCGATTTGGGCTAGCACAAAGTTGATACATGCTGATAATAAAAAATTCCCCAATAATATAGGAGATGCGAAAAGGAAAACGGAGGTACGCTTAACCTTTGATGATAAAAATATTTACTTTGCATTTAAAGTTTACGACAGCGGTACCGCTATCATCAAAAGTTTAAAAAGAGATGTGGGACACGATGGCAATGATGGTATTGGCATTGTACTTGACCCATTAAATCAAAAAACAAATGGCTTCTTTTTTGTATTAAGCGCCATGAATGTGCAATCCGAAGATCAATTAAGTAGTTCCATGGAACGCATGAGCGATTGGAGTTGGGATACAAAATGGTTTTCGGCAACCAAGGACTATGGTAATTATTGGGTGGCGGAAATAATGATTCCTTTAAAATCATTACGATATGATCCCAATCAAAAACATTGGGGTATCAATTTTATTCGTATTGATGCAAAAAATGTGGAGTACAACACTTGGGCCAAGGTTCCACCTACTTTCGGATCCTATGATTTAGGTTATACAGGGGTGGTACATTGGCCAACTGCGCCACCCATCAATTCAAGCAACCTTATTATACAGCCCTATATCACAGGCACAGCCAATGAGGATAAGCAAAATAATAAAACCTTAAATGCCAATGGCAATGCAGGTTTTGATGCAAAAGTAGCATTAACTACTTCTCTCAATTTAGATGTTACTATCAATCCCGACTTTTCACAGGTGGAAGTAGATCAGCAAGTAACCAACCTAACACGCTTCAATATTTTTCTTCCTGAAAGAAGAAATTTCTTCATTGAAAACTCAGATCTCTTTGCCAATTTTGGTATTCCACCTGTACGTCCATTTTATTCGAGAACGATTGGATTAGATAAGCAAGGAAATAGAATTCCTATTTTATTCGGCGCCAGAATGTCTGGTAATTTAGCGCCAGGAACAAGAATTGGTATGATGAATATGCAAACCGGAAGACAGGGTAATTATAGTCCTGAAAATTTTTCTGCCATTACTTTACATAAAAGAGTATTAAAAAGATCTGAAATTAAAGGATACTTTTTAAATCGTGAAAATTACATTTCAAAAGAAGAAGCATTAAAAAATCCATTGGACAGATATGGTCGTAATGCAGGTATTACATTTGAATACTCCAATGTTCCAGGTACCTTGAGCTCATGGGCAACCTATCATCAATCCATGAAGCCAAATATCACGGACCTGAATTCCTATGTTGACGTAGGTATATCCACGAATAATAAGCATTGGAATACGGTGCTTGAAATTGGGAATTTAGGTAAAAACTATTATACCGATATGGGTTTTGTAGAACGCATTAATAATTACGACGCCTTAAGGGATACGGTGATAAGAATGGGATATAAAAATAGTTATGTGCAATTGAGTTATTTAACACAGCCTCCCAATGGGAAAATTGGAAAATTTGAAGTGCAATTGGAAAACTATACTGTACTGAATCCAGATAATACATTAAATGAAAGTACGACCGAATTTGGCATACAAACCAACTTTAAAAACTCCTCCAATTTAAAAGCGAAATTAGAAAACAATTTAGTGGATTTAATATTTCCCACGTCATTCACAGGAGGCACTCCTTTACCTGCGCAAAGATACCAATATAGCCAATTTTTAATCAGCTTCATATCAGACACCCGTAAGGAATTGGGTTGGTTTGGAGATGCCAGAATTGGTAATTTTTACAATGGAACAATTAAAGGGGTAAGTGCTGGTATTCAATGGCGTAATCAGCCAAATTTAAATATCCGTTTGAAAGCAGAAATAAATAATATTGTTTTGCCTGGGAAATATGGAAGCACCAAATTATTATTGATTGCACCACGTATTGAATACAATTTTAATACCCAATTATTTTGGACTACTTTTATACAGTACAATACCCAAAGCAATAACTTTAATATTAATAGTCGTTTGCAATATAGGTACAAACCGATGAGCGACTTTTTTTTAGTATACACCGACAATTATTTTACAGATCCATTGTTTAAAAATAAAAGCAGGGCCCTTATCTTTAAATTCAGTTATTGGTTTAATTTGTGATAATAAATTATACTTATGGGTAATTCTTTTTCCATTTCTGGCCAATATGTTGATATTGCAGGTAAGCAAATTTATCCTGCAACTATTCAGGTGGAAAATGCCATCATTGTTGCTATCAGCCCATGCGAAAATGCCCCCTTACAATATTTACTTCCGGGCTTTATTGACAGCCACGTGCACATTGAAAGCAGTATGCTTATTCCAAGCTCCTTTGCCAGGTTGGCTGTTGTACATGGCACCATTGGCACCATTAGTGACCCACATGAAATAGCCAATGTTTGTGGAGTGGATGGGGTTCATTATATGATTGACAATGGGAAAAAAGTTCCTTTCCATTTTTTCTTTGGCGCGCCCAGCTGTGTGCCTGCCACCACTTTTGAAACAGCAGGTGCGATGATTGATAGCGATCAAATAACTGAATTATTAGCTTCTGATGATATTTATTATTTGAGTGAGATGATGAACTTTCCCGGTGTTTTGTTCAATGATCCAGAAGTAATAAAAAAAATTACTGCTGCGCAAAAAGCGGGGAAGCCAGTAGATGGGCATGCGCCAGGATTAAGAGGCGAAGAAGCAAAAAAATATATTGCAGCGGGTATCAGCACAGATCACGAATGCTTTACGATGGAGGAGGCCCTAGACAAACTAGGGTTGGGGATGAAAATTTTAATTAGAGAAGGAAGTGCAGCTAAAAATTTTGAAGCTTTATACCCGCTAATTGATACGCATACCAATAATATCATGCTATGTAGTGATGATAAGCATCCTGATAGTTTACTCGAAGGGCATATCAATCAACTTTGTGCAAGGGCTATTGCCAAAGGAATAGATAAATTTAATGTGCTGCAAGCTGCTTGTATTAATCCTGTAGATCATTATAAATTACCTACTGGTAAAATGAAAGTGGGAGATCCTGCAAATTTTATTGTTGTGAATGATTTAATTTCCTTTGAAGTCATCACCACCTTCATTAATGGTTTGATGGTCGCTGAAAAAGGGAAATCATATATAGCAGCTATACCAGAAACAGCCATCAACCAATTCGATGCCCCGTTTATTTCAGCAGCACAATTGAAAATTGATAGCAAGGATTATCCAAATCAAAATGGACTCATTCCAGTAATTGAAGCCATTGACGGACAACTTATCACTAACTGTATCTGGATGTCCCCTAGCGAAAAAGAAAATTGTTTGATTGCAAACACCACAAACGATGTTTTAAAAATGGTCGTTTACAACCGATATAAAACTGCAGCCCCCAGCATTGCATTTATAAAAAATTTCGGATTTACCCACGGCGCCATTGCATCCACTGTAGCGCACGATAGTCATAATATTATTGCTGTTGGTGTTGACGATGAAAGTATAATGACTGCAATAAATAGTGTCATTCAAGAAAAAGGAGGAGTGAGCTGTGTCAATAAAACCGACACAAAAATACTAGCCCTCCCTGTTGCCGGCCTCATGAGCACCGCTGACCCATATGAAGTAGCGGAACAATACACCATCATTGATGCGATGTCAAAGGACTTAGGCAGTTCATTAGGTTCCCCATTCATGACCCTTAGCTTTATGGCATTATTGGTCATTCCGCATCTTAAATTAAGCGATAAAGGCTTATTTGACGGGGATCAATTTAAATTATTTTAAAATTGTCCTTAAGAACCCTAGATTTGAAAAAAATTACTTGCCATGGTCCATCATTTAAGTGAAAAACATAGTTTACTAAGTAATTGGATTGCTGAAATCAGGGATGTGCAAATTCAAAAAGATAGGATGCGCTTTAGACGAAATATTGAACGCATTGGTGAAGTAATTGCATATGAAATGAGCAAACATATGGCGCATCAGGTGGTGAACACAACAACGCCATTAGGTACCCACGCCTCAAAAGTTTTAATGGAACAGCCGGTCATAGCCACTGTATTAAGAGCAGGATTACCCATGCATCAAGGCATGTTAAACTATTTTGATAAAGCAGACAATGCATTTATCTCGGCCTATCGAAAACATCATCCAGATGGCAGTTTTGAAATAAGTGTTGAATACTTAAGTTGCCCTGATTTAAATAATCGAATTTTAATTATTGCCGACCCCATGTTAGCCACTGGCGCCTCATTGGTTGAAACTATTCAAGCGATTACAAAAACACAAAAGCCAAAGGAAATTCATATTGCAGTAGCCATTGCAAGCAAAAAGGGAATTGAAACTATACAAGCAGCATTGGGTATGGATACCCCAATTTGGTGTGGTGATATTGACGATGTACTCAATGATAAAAGCTATATCGTACCAGGCTTAGGTGACGCAGGTGACTTAGCTTACGGGACCAAAATGCAATCATAGCATCATCCTAAAGTCCTAGTTCGTATCTTTATTACAAATTAAGCAACTTGCTCAAAGAACTCATTTTATCGGTTCGCGCCTATTTTTTAGCACATCAATTCATACTGCAACATAAATTGTGGAAATGGATGATATTGCCTGGCATACTATACACCGTTATGTTTGTCATTGGCATGTCCTACTTTGGTGAAACATCCAGCACTTTTATCGAATGGATTATTTTAAGAACTGGATTAAAAACATGGCTAGATAGTATTAGTAGTGATTGGTTAGGTTTTTTTATTACCATGGGAAGTTTTTGGTTATGGTTTACGCTGCTTCTATTTTATTTTGCATTATTTAAATACCTTTTTTTAATGCTCTTTTCGCCTATGTTGTCCTATTTGCATTTAAGAATAGATGCAGCACAAAAAGAAATTCCATTTGTTTTAGATAAAACTGTTTATAAAAAATTAATTACGCGCGCGGTTGTACTTAATCTTACCAACTTATTATGGCAAACAGTTTACTTAATCCCAATTGTGATTGTCTGTTCCATTCCATTGATAGGTTGGTTTACCCCCATTTTCACTATTGTGATGGAATGTTATTTTTTAGGTTATAGCATGCTTGACTATGGTTTAACCACGGAGAGAAAAAATAAAATAGCTTCTGCTGACTATGTATCTAATCACAAGGGGCTTCCGATTGGTAATGGCATATTATTTTATCTGCTGCACTTATTGCCGATCATTGGTTGGATGGTCGCACCCTTCTATGCTTTAATTGCAGCCCATTTGAATACCCAACAAGTTAAAGACAATCAATAATGATATTAGGAAAAGTATTTTTATTACCGATGCTACTTCATGAAGAAGGATTTGATAGTATGCCTAGTGATGTATTAACTTGGATACAACAGTGTGACGCTTTTTTTGTAGAGAATGAAAAAACAGCAAGAAGGTATTTTAAAAAATTATGGAAGGAAATGGTCATTGACGATTATACTTGGCATGCCATACACAAAGTTGAAAATGAACAAATACATGCTTTTTCACAACTTTTAAAACAAGGAAAAAATATTGGTATTTTATCTGAAGCAGGATGCGCTGGCATTGCTGATCCAGGTCAAATTTTAGTCGCGGCTGCGCAGGAATTAGGCGCAATAGTGAAACCCTATACTGGGCCATCCTCCTTATTATTAGCCTTAATGGGAAGTGGTATGAATGGACAGAATTTTCATTTTCATGGCTATTTACCCATTGACGCACTTGAAAGAAAGAAAAAAATTCAAGTACTTGAAACTGAAATTAAACAAACAGGCGTCACCCAACTTTTTATCGAAACCCCCTATCGAAATAATCAGTTATTTGAAGCAATCATTCAAAATTGTCATCCCAGCACCAAACTTTGTGTGGCGATGGAATTAACTGGGCCCAACGAATGGATAAAAACACAGTCGGTGGCCAACTGGAAAAATAGCAAGCCAGAACTTCATAAAAAGTTAGTGGTCTTTTTATTAGGTGCATAAGCGTATTTCCCGCAGTTCATCGTATTTTTTAATTTGCTACCATCCGGGATGGAAAAATCCCTAGGATATTGGAAAGCCGAACATCCCCTTTTATTTATTGCCATTTCAATAAGTACGGGCTATTTTATAGCCAACTACCTTGGCTATAATAATATACATTTAAATACCCCCATTGCCTTTTTCATTTTGGGAATAAGTATGGGCGTATTATGTTGTTTACCACTACTCCCATTAAATAAATGGCAGGAAGGCGTCATCATCTTATTCATATTAGTCAGCTGGGGTAGTGTAATATATATAACCACGCATACGCAAAACCTATTGTGGCTGCCCTATCCCAATGGAATCATTAGTGATTCGCGACTATGGATGATTCAAAAAATTGATACGCAAATAGTGGATAAGGAAGCCAGTGGTTTTGCAAAAGCATTATTAATAGGTGTAAAATCAGATATAGATAAAAATATAATTAAAGCCTATACCCAATTAGGCATTATACATATCATTGCCATCAGCGGTATGCACTTAGATATTATATTTAAAAACCTAGTTTATGTCACAGGTCATTTACCACGCAAAATGTTTTGGCGGGTACTGGAGCTTGTCATTGTGCTAATAACAGTTTGGATATATACATTTATAGCATTCGCAAGCCCTTCGGTAGTAAGAGCAAGTATTTTTTTTAGCCTATTTTTTATCGGAACTTTTTTCAACCAACCTAAATACACCCTTAATTGTATTGCAGGTGGCATACTGGTGATACTATTTTTTGACCTACACGCGATATATCATATTGGCTTACAACTATCCTATGCTGCCGTCATAGGAATACATTTATTTTATCCAGTATTTTATAAAATGCTGCCGATGGACAATACAATTTTAAATTGGATGTGGAGCAATTTATGTATCACTTTATCCGCACAACTAACCACTTTGCCAATTTTATTATTTCACTTTCATCAGACTTCTACCTTGGTCATCATTAGTAATTTTATCATGGTTCCATTAACTACAATTTTGTTATATGCATTAATTGTATTGGTGATGATACCCAATCAAGTAGGTTTTAGCATGCACCTAGGCAGCCTAATTCAATCCTATATAAATTTATTAAATCGTATGGTTGTATACTTTCACCAAAAACCCATTGGCACGCCTATGCTTATTCAAATGTCGGGGCAAATGCTAGTCGGCTACTATTTTTGGCTATTGTTTGTTTATATATGGCTATATAAGCGAAAAGCCAAATACCTTTTTTATAGCTTGGTCATTTTTACCCTCATTTCGCTTATAAAGTTATTCCCCTAATTGCAGTAGCATTTGTGGAAAATCAGCAAAAAATAAAAAATGGAAAGCGCGTACCTTTGCGTATGGAAAAGAAAATAAAATCAGCCCTCATTTCAGTTTTTTACAAAGATGGTTTGGAGCCATTGGCGAAAACCCTGCAAAATTTAAATATCACCATATATTCAACCGGTGGTACGCAAAAATTTTTAGAGGATTTAGGCATTCCTTGCGTTTCCGTTGAATCGGTTACAGGCTACCCCTCCATTTTAGGCGGACGTGTTAAAACATTACACCCTTCTGTATTTGGTGGCATATTAGGTCGCAGATATGAGGAGCAGGATTTAATTGAAATGGCCCAATACAAAATACCTGAACTTGATCTTGTCATTGTTGACCTATACCCTTTTGAGGAAACACTTAAAAATACCAATGAAGAGAAAGCAATCATTGAAAAAATAGATATTGGAGGGCCTTCGATGATTCGAGCGGCTGCAAAAAATTTCAGGGACTTGGTGGTTTTGTCAGCAAAGGATGATTATGAAAAGTTAAACCAAATTTTAATTAGTCAGGATGGACAAACCAATCTAACACAACGAAAAGCATTTGCCGCAAAGGCTTTTGAAGTGGTGATGCATTATGATATTGCAATAAGTAACTATTTTAATCCAGCCCAAGGAAAAGTATTACGCTATGGCGAAAACCCACACCAGGTGGCTACTTTTTATGGGGACCTTGATCAATGGTTTACACAACTACATGGCAAGGAATTGTCATATAATAATTTAGTGGATGTAGATGCTGCTATTGCTTTAATCGCCGAATTGCCTACAATTAGTTTTGCTATTATTAAACATACCAATGTATGTGGCGTTGCAAGTCGCAGCAGTGTATTTGAAAGTTGGCAAGCTGCACTGGCGGGCGATCCAGAAAGTGCTTTTGGTGGTGTATTGGTCACCAATGGCAAAATTGATACAGCCACTGCGGAAGCAATTCAGGAAATATTTTTTGAAGTACTCATTGCCCCTGCATTTGATGCGGACGCACTAACCATATTATCTGCTAAGAAAAATAGGGTTTTATTGCAAAGTAAACCAGGCATTACTTTTAACCCAGTTCAAAAAAAATCAATCCTAAATGGCAACTTGGAACAAGGACTAGATACTGGTAACTATACCCAATGGGAGGAAGCAGGTGCAAGACCTTGTAGCGATAAAGAAAAAGAAGATTTAATTTTTGGGAATATTATTTGCAAACATTTAAAAAGTAATGCGATTGCCCTAATTAAGGATAAGCAACTTGTAGGCAAAGGTTGTGGTCAAACAAGTCGCGTTGACGCCTTAAGGCACGCTATTGAAAAAGCAAAACAATTTAAATTTGACTTAAAAGGAGCAACACTTGCTTCGGATGCTTTTTTCCCTTTTGATGATTGTGTTCGTATTGCACATGCGGAAGGAATTGAAGC
>Ga0049085_10000343_pt1 | contig 18643 bp, 14 predicted proteins | sample GreLakmeSU08MSRF_FD_66721 | JGI IMG/M metagenome (GOLD analysis project Ga0049085, IMG submission 66721) | Freshwater lentic microbial communities from great Laurentian Lakes, MI, USA - Great Lakes metaG SU08MSRF | ecosystem: Environmental > Aquatic > Freshwater > Lake | place: Great Lakes... | reverse complement strand
GCAGCATCGCCATGACCTCGCTCAAGCGCCGATCCTGATTCTTCACGAGCACTTCGGGCGTCACAAACCGGCCGAAACCGGCCAGCCGACGCTCCTCGAACTCCCTCAGCCTGGGTGAGACGGGGGCGGCGGCATTCACCGCAACCTCTGGCAGGTTGGCCGCCTGCTTCACGAGCGCAAAATCGTACTCGAGCGTATCGGCCGCACCGAAGGTCAACAGCGAGTTCAACGGACCAAAACCAAGGCGCCTGACTACGACGACGTATTTCCCCGCGGGCACATACGGAATCCGAAAGTTTCCAGCCGAATCGGTCACCGCCTGCAGCTTCAGGGCCTCGATGGACACACTCGCGCCAGCAATCGGCTTCTCATCGGCATCGTCCACCACCGACCCGCGCAATATCGAACGCGCGCCAAATCCCGTCACGACCTGCGCGCCAGCACGCGCAGGCACCCCGAAGGCCAGCGCCACGCCCAGCGCCACGGCACACGCCACGGCACACGCCACGATCATCTCCGGAACACTCTTTCGGCTGATCATCACGGCACCAGCTTCTTCCACTCGGTAGACAGCTTCGCGTTTCGAACAACGATGGCGCCGTTACCAACGACCGGCGAGTGCTTGTGGGCGAGCCAGACGCCATCTGGCGACAACGACGAACCACCGATGGTGTTCCAGATGTCGTAGGTGTCCTGCCTGACCGGCTTCGTTTGGGCGCCAAGCGAGGCAATCGCCGGCACGAAGAGGAACAGGACGATCACACGGCGGACGGTTCGGGCAAAGGCGAACATCGGGAGGGGTCGGAAGGAGTTAGCTTTCCACATTGTTTGTCAGAGAAAACTACGCTGTACCGAACTACCCCGCTGATCGAGCATTGCGGCCGCCATCTCTCCGACTGTCCCCACCTCAGCCGCACGACGAGCTCCCATCCGTGAAACGACTGCTCTTCTATTTCATCCGGGGCCTGCTGATCACCGTGCCAGTCGTGGTGACGGGATGGCTGGTCTACCAGATCTTCATCAGGGTCGACCGCATCCTGGGGATATCGATTCCGGGATTGGGGTTCGCGGTCACGCTGACACTGATCACCGTCGTCGGCTTTCTGGGGTCGAACCTCCTGACCCGCGGGTTGGTGGCCGCTATCGAGACGGCGATTGAGCGGCTACCGTTCGTCCGCCTCGTGTACCACGCGACCAAGGACCTGATCGGCGCGTTCGTGGGCGAAAAGAAGCGTTTCGATAAACCGGTCGTCGTGACGATGTCGCCAGACGGCGCCGTGCGGTCGCTCGGATTCATCACGCAAGAATCGTTGGAAGTACTCGGCACGGCCGACACCGTCGTCGTCTATCTGCCGTTTTCATACTCGATCGCGGGATGGACGTTCGTCGTTCCTTCCTCGCGAGTGCGACGCTTGGATGCGTCGAGTTCGGACTTCATGGCCTTCGTGGTATCGGGCGGCGTCACCGAGTTTCCGAAACTTCGATAGTCCGGCAGGTCGACTCGACTGACGTCGTTACTGGCGTAGATTCAGCGGTCTCGGCCTGAGCGGTTGATCGAAACAGGCCGGATGGAACGGATTATTCGGATAGAGCACAGGACACTGCTTCCATCCAATCGAGGATCTGGGAAATGCAACGGAAAGACTGGTGCGCGGTGGTCTTGATGGGAACTGTCACTGCTACGGCTACGGCCACGGCAACCGCCACCACGGCGCAGGCGCAACGCGGTGGGGGTAGCGGCACGAGCACGCCGGTGCTGCTAGGTGGCGCCCTCTCCGCGGACTCGCTGGTGTTGATTCGCCCGGGTGCGGTATGGGATGGCACATCCGATGCCGTGCAGGCCGGCTGGAGCGTGCTCGTGCGCGGCAACACGATTGCGGCGGTTGGGCCAGCGGCGACCGTCGGCACGCCCGCCGGCGCGCGAACGATTGATCTCCCCGGCACGACGCTAATGCCGGGATTGATCGAGAATCATGCGCATGTACTGCTGCACCCATACGACGAAGCGGCGTGGAACGACCAGGTGCTGCGTGAGCCGTTGGCGCTGCGGGTGTCGCGCGCGAACAACCACCTCCGCAACACACTGACGGCTGGCTGGACGACGATTCGCGACCTCGGCACGGAAGGCGCGGGCGACGCAGATGTCGGCCTCAAAATGGCGGTGAATCAGGGCATCATTCCCGGTCCACGCATGATCGTGACGACGCGGGCAATCGTCGCGACGGGTATGTACGCCCCACGCCGCGTCGACTTCGCCTTCGAACCGCCGCAGGGCGCTCAGGAAGCGAACGGCCCAGAGGACGTGATCCGCGTGACGCGCGAACAGATCGCGCGAGGCGCGGACTGGATCAAGGTCTACGCCGACTATCGTTGGGGCCCGAACGGCGAAACGATGCCGGGCTTTTCCGAGACCGAGTTGCGCGCGATGGTCGAGACGGCGCGCTCGTCAGGACGCGCCGTGGTCGCCCACGCGTCCACGCCTGAAGGGATGCGGCGCGCGATCAACGCGGGCGTCGAAAACATTGAACACGGCGACGGCGGCACCGCCGACGTCTTTGCGCTGATGAAGGCGAAGGGCGTCGCGCTCGGACCGACACTCGCCGCTGGGTACTCGACGAGCCAGTATGCCGGTTGGAAGCCGGGCATCGATCCGGAACCAGTGGGGATTCAGCGCAAACGTGCATCGTTCAAGGCCGCGCTCGACGCCGGCGTCACGATCAGCATGGCCAGTGATGTCGGCGTGTTCACGCATGGCACCGAGGCGCTCGAGCTCGAGCTGATGGTCCAGTACGGGATGTCGCCGGTGGCCGCGCTGCGGTCTGCCACGAGCGTGAACGCGAAGATTCTGCACATGGACAACCGGATCGGCGCCGTGAAGCAGGGACTCTGGGCCGACCTGATCGCCGTCGTGGGCGACCCGACGAAGGACATCACCAAGACGCGCGCAGCGAACGTGCAGTTCGTCATGAAGAACGGCATGGTGTACAAGCAGTAGATGGCGCAATCCCGACGCGCTTTCCTGCACGCACTCGGCGCCGCTGCTGGCGGGGCGTGCACCACCCCGCTCTGGGCGCAGGGCGCCTCGGAGTTCGTGTTCGCACGGCTGCGCTACGACTCAGGCGACTGGGACTACAATCCCAAAGTTGCGGCGAACGTCCTCGACGCCATCATGCAGTACACCACGATTCCGGTGCAGGAGCAGGAAGTCGTCATCGCGGCCGATTCAACGGAACTTGACGCGTTCCCCTTTCTGTTCATGACGGGGCACAAGCTCGTGCGGTTCAGCGAGCGCGAACGGCAAGGCCTCGGTCGGTTCGTTGCCAACGGCGGACTGCTCTTCTCAGACGACTGCAACCACGACGTGAACGGACTGTACGCCAGATCGTTCGAATCGGAGATGCAGCGCGCATTCCCGGGCTCAGGCACGCTGGACAAGCTGCCGAACACGCACGCCGTCTATCGCACGCTGTTCCAGTTTGACGGGCCACCGCGCACGAGCCACGAGCTGAACGGCTGGGGTGACAACGTCGTGCACGATTACGTGCGCGGCATTGAGCGTCGCGGCCGGCTCGGCGTTATCTACACGAACCAGGACTACGGCTGCGAGTGGGACTACTCCTGGCGGAACAAACGATTCCGGACCAAGGACAACACGAAGTTCGCGGTAAACCTCGCGGTCTATTCGATGACCTGAGTGGCGGTGTCCTCGCCCATTCCAGCGATCAGCCGGTCAACGGCTCCGCCGGCACACTGACCACCTGCCGATAGATCGTCACCGCCGATTCGTCGAAGTCGAGCCGCTGACTCCCTTCCGGCAGCAGGTGCTTCGCCGCGTGTTCCACCACCAGCACCGGCGAAAACTTGTTCGCCATCCAGCTCTGGATCACCCGATCGAGCTGCCGCGATTCATATGGCGGATCGGCGAACGCGATGCCGTAGTGGTTTGGCGTCGTCAGTGCCGCGGCAAACTGCACGGCGTCCTTTTTAAACACCCGCGTCCGTGCGCGCATGCGACAGGTCGCGATGTTGGCTTTGAGCGCGTGCAAGCTCGACGGCCGGGTTTCGACGAAGTCCGCGCTCTTGGAACCCCGCGACAGCGCTTCGAGGCCCAGCGCGCCGGTTCCGGCGAAGAGGTCGAGTATCCGCGCGTCCTTGAGCTCCGCCTCGAGCGCGTCGAGCATCGCGCCGCGCACATGCTCGGCGGTTGGACGGACGCGGAAATCGCTCGGGCCGAGGAGGTCGCGGCCGCGAAACTTGCCGCTCACGATTCTCACCGGCGCGCCAACTGGCTCAGGTTCATACGGACAAGTTAACGCTTCGGCGGCGCGCGCGGATCACCGGCCTTGCCACGCTCAGGCGATCTTCCGCTCTCCGGAGCCGATCGTGAGGTACACGATCGCGCCAACGACACTCACAGCGGCTGTGAGCAGTAGCGGCGCATTGAAGCTCCCGGTCTGGTCCACGAGCCAACCCGTCACCGCCACGCCAAAGATGCCGGGCATCGTGCCGAAGGTGTTGCTCAGTCCCCAGACGACGTCGGCGTAGCGTGGGGCGACATCGAAGGGGTTGGCCGCGAAACCCGACAGGCAGAGGGACATCGTCCCCCCCGCGCAACACATCAGGATCATGCCGGTGGTCGCAGACCCCGCGAGCGGCAGGAGCAACATGCAGGTCGCGATGCCGACGAGCGCGCTGACCTGCATCAGTTTTCGCACGAATGTGGTGGACCGTCCGTTTCTGATGAGTCGGTCGGCCCACCATCCGCCGACGTTCGCCATGACGAAATAAGCGGCCCATGGCGCGGCCGAGAGCAACCCAGCATTGGCAAGTGAGAGCCCGAAGGTCGTCTTGAAGTAGCTCGGCAACCACGCCAGCATCACATAGAGGCACCAGTTGCTGCAAAAATGCGCGACGATGATTCCCCAGACGGCGGGCGTCGACAGAAGCGCACGCCACGGAATGCTACGCGAAGCCGTCGACGATTCCTCCGGGATCCCACGTCCGCTGCCGACCTTCGTGAACCAGACGGCGGCCCAGACAAACCCAACCGCACCGAACAGATAGAACGGGACCGGCCAGCCGAAATCGCGCACGAGCCACCCAGTGAGCGGGAACGACACCATCGTGCCGAGCGAGAGCCCGCTTGAGAAAAAGGCCGTGGCCCGCGATCGGCTCGCAACGGGCACCCATCGGGCGAGCATGTTGATCGACGCAGGAAATACCGCGGCCTCGCCGAGTCCGAGCGCGATGCGGCTGGCGATCAGCATGGGCAACGAAAGCGTCGCGGCGGGCGGCGTAAGGACCGTGAACAGCGACCACCAGATCACGGCCACGCCCAGCACGATTTTACCCCCATATCGGTTCGCCAGCGCGCCGCTCACAATCATGAGCAACAGATAGCCGACGAAAAACGACGAGAGCACGTAGCCCTTCGTCGTTTCGTCCCACTTGAACTGTTCCTGCATCGCGATCGCCGCAACGGAGATATTCGTGCGGTCGATGTACGAAATGAAGACCGCCGCCCCGCAGAGCAGGACGACGGTGTACCAGGCAGGCCAACGGCTGGTGCTCATGGGCCTGAAGTTATGGCAACTCGGCGGCGTTGGTAACCAGACGCGAAGGGACCCGGATCGCGCGCAGCGACCCGGGCTCCTTCGGTCAGCGCCACAATCCCTACGGCACGATCGTTGGCACGGCCGGCAGGTCCTTCGCGAGGAATGGCACGCCGTCGGTCATCCACTTGGGAGCGAGCGTGCCCTTCAGGTAGTGGTCGAAGAACTGGAAGTAGCGCGATGTCAGGTCACGACGATTGGCCAGCCCGCGGAGTCCGTGCCCTTCGCCAGGATACGCGAGCATCACGGCTTTCTTGCCGTTGTAGCGAAGCGCGTTGTAGAAGTTCATCCCTTCGCTGAACGACACCGTCGGATCGGCGGTCCCGTGCATGATCAGATATGGCGCCGTGGCGTTCGGCACGTGGGTGATTGCTGATTCAGCGCGATACAACTCCGGCCGGTCCCAGGGCGAGAAGCCCCAACGCCCCTGACCCAGCATGTAATAGTTGTTGCCATTCTCGCCGCTGCCGCCCGTCACCTGGTACGACCAGCCCCACGACTGACTGAAGTCGGTAAAAAGATCGGTGACGCCGGCACCCATACCAACGGCCGCGAAGAGCTTCGACTTGGTACCAATGAACGCGGCGCCCTCGCCGCCATAGCTGTGCCCGTGGACCGCGATCTTTGCCGGGTCAGCGTAGCCGAGTTCGATCACCTTGCGCGTTGCGGCCTCGACGGCCTCGAGTTGGTCGCTGTGCGACGACCCGGTATGATAGAAAATATCGGCGAACATCGTGATGTAGCCGCGGCTCACCGCCTCGATCGGCAGCGAACCCATACCCGTGAGGTATGACGGCGGCGTGTAGCGGTTCAGGTTCTGTGAATTCTTCTCGTAGAAGCTCACGATCATCGGCAGCTTCTGGCCCGGCCGGTATTCCTCCGGAAGCGTCAGAAACCCTTGCAGCTTTTTGCCGTCCTTGATTTTGTAGTCGAACAGCACGCGCCGGCTCGCCCACTTGAACTCGGCCTGCTGCGGATTGGCATTGGTGATTTTCTTGGCGTCGCCGAAGTTGGCGCTCGAGATGCGAAGGTCCGGGAATTCCAAGAGTGTCTGGCGAGTAAAGAGGAACTTGTCTGCCTTCGCGGCGCGCACGGGGTTGCTGTACGCGGCATCGTCGAAGACCACCTCCGTCATCTTGCCAGCCTCGAGACGCGAGAATCCGGCCTTCTTTGTGAACTCGCCGTAGGTGGCAAACGTCACGGGCCGCGTGAGGTCCACTTCACGCGCCGCCCGTTGCGCCCTCGCATCAGTCGGATCGACCGGATCGGTGCGCACGATGCTGTAATGCGTTTCCCCCTTCGCGCCGAGCCCGAGCGTGACGTTTTGCGCGGCACCGCCGCCGTCGAGTGGCAGGAGCCAGAGGTCGAAGCGATGCTCGACGATGACCCCTTTGCCGTCATTCGTGTAAGCCACGACACCGAACGGTGGCCGCGGCCCCGGGTGGTCGTATTCGGTGTCGACGAACGCGGGCGCTGCCGTGCCGCCCAGCGTCTTTGACGTACCGGCCTCAAGGTCGTACGCCTGAAACTTGCCGTCCTTCCAGTAGAGATACTTGGATCCATCGGGCGTGATGCCGGAGGCGCCACCACCACCACCGCCTGCACCGAGCAGTTGCCCCCTGAGCATCAGGGTGCGCTCGCCAGTAGCGGTATTCACGCGGTAGAAATCGGCCTGCGCCGGCTTGTAGTCCGAGACGTAGCTGCGCTGGTCGCGGCCCACGGCCCATGTGCCGTCGAGCGACAGTTCGAGCTCTCGCATCGTGGTGTCGGCGAGGCGAACAAATTTGTTGGTCGTGAGGTTGTGCCCCTGACGGAAGGTGAAATTGCGTTCCGCGTCGGCGCGAATCATCTGCGCGGACTGAATGCGCGTGTCTTCGGTGCGCCAGACGTCTACGTCCGCGATCGAGTCGGTGCTGCGCCGGCGGCCAGTGTCAGGTGGTACAATCTGCGCCTTGACGCCGAAGAAGATCCGCTGCTTGTCCTCGCTCCACGCGAGCGCAGCGCGCTCGCTGAGCACCCAGCCGGGTTCCCAACCGTCCTGCTTCGTGGGATCGATCACCATCGGCGTGATGCCTGCGCTTGCAAGCGCCGAACGCACGTTGGCGAAGGCGACGATCACGTTTTCGCGCTCGCGCATCCGGTCCACGGGCGAGCCCTTGAGCACGGCGAGCCCTTCGCCGTCGGCAGTCCAGGTGACGCGCGCATAACGCTTGGCATCGTTGTCGAGCGTGTACGGGCGACCGGTCTTGAGGTCGGTCACGAACAGCCCGTTCCCGTCATTGACCGCCGCGTCAACGGTATACGCAAGCAAATCACCGTTTCTATTGAACGCGATGTCGCCAACGCTGCCGAGGAGTTGGCCGCGACCGCCGGTGAGATCGACGAGGATCACATCGGCGCCGCGTACCGCCACGGTGCTCGCACCTGCATCACCTCCACCGGCCCCGCCGCCTGGTCCGCCACCGCCCGGAGCGCCCCCGCGGCCGCCACCACCGCCGCCAGGGGTGCCCGCCGTGCGTCGCAAAATCAGATGCATCGAGGTGTTCGCGAACGTCGCACTCTGCACGTCCTTCCAGCGCTGCGTGGTCCCGTTGATCAGATCGCGCAATTCAAACCGGCGCAGCGCCTGTGGACCAGCGGCCGCACCCGCGCGACCACCGGCGCCTGGAGTCTGAGGCGGCGCCGAGTCCGCGCCTGCACCGCCGGCGCGACCACCGCGCCCATTCGCGCGTGCCGGCATGGAGTCCACTTGGTAGACGAGCCAGCGCGAGTCGAGCGAAAAGGTCGGCGACGACGCATTGGGAATCACGACGTCCTGATTCGTCTCGGTATTCCGGAGGTGCAATTCTGGCTTGGTATCGCCCTGAACCACATTCGTGAACCGAAACACACTCGCGACCCAGCGTCCGTTGGACGAGATCTGCGCACCTTCGATCGCGCGCCACTTGGTGTAGTCGTCGACACTCAGGACTTTTTTGGCACTCGCGTTCGCGGCAGGCGTACTCTGCGAATGCGCACTCCGTGGAGCGAGGAAGGCCACGACGACGACGGCCGCGTTGAGGACACAACGATTCAGCAGGGTCAAACGGAGCACGAGGGCACTCCTCAAGGGATGGGATGGACGAAAAGGTCTGACCGTGGACTACTTCACAGTCCAGTCGGCGGAAACAGCAAATGATCCCCACGAGATGCGCAGCTCACCGCGCGTCGCACCAGGCCCCGTCGCAGGAATGAGCGAAATCGTGAGACTTTCCTGCTCCGCCACGACCGTTTGGCTCCGGAGATCAATGGTCGCGATGGTGTTGGCCGCATCGTACGCAACCTCGGGGCGCGGCCCGTTTTTCTGAACAATCAACTTCCACGCTGTGCGACTGGGCACCGCGAAGAGCACGTAGGTGCCCTTCGTGATCGTCGCACCGCCAAGCACGAGTTCTGCATCGGTCGTGAAGCGAGTGGCGGCGTTCGCGCCCACGCGCCACGGCTTGTCGTACGGGACGAGGCTGTCGGTATGCAGGGCGCGGCCGCGGAGATGCGGCTGGCCATAGTCCACCCGAATGACCAGCGGCTTGGCGTCCGCCGGTGCCTGCCCCTCAGGGTATGTCAGCGTGACTTCGCTGGTGGCACGCGTACTCGGCGCCGCACGCAGGGCTGCCTGCGCTGGAAGCGCGGCGGATAGCGTGAACGTCAGAACGACTGGGCTGATGAACCGTAATAGCGGCATAAGCTGGAGTAAGAGGATGGCTGGGGTACAACAGGAACGACCGAGCGTGGGTGAACGATAACGGCACGGACTCTTCGTGCTCGCTACCGATCGCCGCCGCCCGCGTCGAAGCGGGTCCGATTGCCGATCTGGAGGTCGTAGCCGTTGGGGGTCGTCGTGTGATAGCTCTGGTAGGGCGCGGTGAGAATATCGCCGCGACCACCCGTGTCTGCGCGACCGGTCAGGCCGCGCTTGTCGAGCTCGGCCTTCACGCCGGCCGCGTCCCAGCCGCTGATTCCGAACGAGATATGCCCCATCGACGCGCGCCGAACGCTTGCTTGGCCGCCGCGACCGCCCGCCGCTCGCTGTCCTTCGGGAGCGAATCGGTTGCCGCCGCGCACGATGATCCCACCGATCTCTGGCCCAATCTCCATCGTGTTCTGGCTACCCTCGTCCGCACCCAGCTTCCAGCCAAGGAGCGCATTGTAGAATGCCGCGCTCTCTTTGTAGTCGGTGACGCCGAACGAGATGTGGTCCAGCCAGAGGGTCTTCCAGGTGGTTGGCGCGAACGGAGCAGGCGCGGGAAGCGCGCCTTTGGCCGGCGCCGTGCGCCGGGTTTGCTTCGAACCGTTGCTGATCTGCACGTCGAATCCGTCGGGATCCTTGACGTGGAAACTCTGGAAATCCTTGCCGTTGTGGTCAGCGACCGGATTGAGGCCGCGTTCCGTCAGCGCCGCCTCGACCTTCTTGGTGTCCCAGTTGTCGATGCCCCAGCAAAACGAATCCCACACGGCACGGAGCGGGATACGCGCACTGCCGCGTCCGCCGGCAGAAGCGCCCGCGCCACGTCCGCCGCGCCCTGCACTGCTATCGCCAGCACCGGCCGGCGGCGCAGCGGGAGCCGGAGTTGGTGCTGGCGGTGCCACATAGCCGCCTCGAATCTCCACGGCGCCGAAGTTGTCGCCGATGTCGAGTACGATCTTGTCGCCGTCGTCGCTCCGCACTTTCCAGTTCATCAGCGTCGCGTAGTATGCCGCCTCGAGCCGCGGCTCAGCGCACTGTAGCTTGAAGTGGTCGAAGTGGACCGTCTTCCACCCTGTCGGGGCGAACGGAGGCGGCAGGAGGGTCGTGTTGCAGCGTGGAGTACCAGCGTTCGCGGCGCCGCAGCTGCCTTGTGCAGACGCGTTGCTCAACGGCGTGGCGACGGCCGCGACGCCGAGCGCCTGAAGGAGTTGGCGACGCGAGATCGTCCCGCGATCGAAGTCGTTGAACACCTTGGCGATCGGATCGATCATTGTTCACTCCTCAGTGGGGGCGCTGGGGGCGTTCGGTTGACTACGGAACGGCGTACCCGTTCGCTGAGTATGCCGCTCAAGAAGGGAGGCGGCAAGACGTTGATCAGTCCGACGTTGATCAGCACATAGCGGACGCCCACGAGCCCTTCGCAATCCGCATCCAGCGTCCACACCGTAGCGCCGCACTGCGTAGCGGTGGCGTCAATGGTACTGTCCGCCAACGGCAGTTTGTGCACGAGCTCAAGATGCGCGGCAGTTCGGCTTGGAGCGTACCGAACAACTCTCAGCCAAGGCATTGTCGTACGCGTCGCCGTGGGCGACCTGGCCAGGGTCCACGATGCACCGCAGGGCGATGACCTTCGTCACCGCCCTGCGGCGTGTCTTATCGAATCGTTGCACAACTGGCGCCACGATCGACGCCAGTTGCGATCATCTCCGCATCAGGGAATCAGCGCCGCCGTACAGTTGGCCTTGGCGAGTTCCCCGATTGCGCGCGTCACCAACTCGGCGCGCCCCTTATCGGCGGCACCGGCCACATCGCCCCGCACCTGCGACGCCAGCGCCGTGAGCGCTGCGCCGCGCCCGCCGCAGCCACCGCGCTCAGCGGAAATCAGGTCAGTACGGATTGACGCAATTCGCGACGCCGACAGTCCGTCATTGCGCTCCATCTGGTCGAGATACGCACGCGCCAACGCGAAACTTGGCGGCCAGACGGTGTGCGGCTGCTCCTGCGAGTTGAACTGCTCGTACCGGACCGTCTTTGCCGCATCGATCTCGTTCTGCGACAGATACTGACTCGGCGTCAACTCGGCGATGTCCAGCCCGCGCGTCTCGTCCGACGAAACGATCACACCGTTGTACCAGTAGGTGCTCCAGTAGCCGCCGCCGGGACCGCGATCGAAGAAACCGATCTCGATAGGCTTCGCTGGATCGGTCCAGTCGAACACGGTCGCACCGCCCTGATAGAACGCTTGCACCATAATGTCGCGCCCTGGCACCGGGATCAGCGAGCCGTTGTGCGCCGTGCAGATCTCGGCGTCGGTCTGCGGCGCCGGCATCTTGTAGTAACTCTTGAACGTGAGTTCGCCATTCTCGACCGTAAAGATCGCGTTGCCGCCCCATTCGAGCTTATCGGTGGCGCGGCAGCGGGCGGCGCCACCGCCACCCCACTCGTCTGAGAAGAGCAACTTTGATCCATCGTTGCTAAACGTGGCCGAGTGCCAGAAGGACATGTTCGAGTCGGCGACCGACTTGAGGCGTTTCGGATTCTTGGGGTCACGAATGTCGAACAGCAGTCCGTAGCCTCCGCAGGCACCGCCGGCGTAGCCGACATTTGGATACGCCGTGATATCGTGGCAACCGCTCTGGCCAGGCCCCTGCGGGCCACCTCGCCCACCGCCACCGCCCGCGCGCCCACCGGCAGGAGCACCGGCAGGAGCACCGGCAGGAGCACCGGCAGGAGCACCGGCAGCACCACCGCCTCGTCCACCGCGCGCGCCGGTATCACTCGGCGGCGGCGCGTGAACCGTGCGACCCGTGAGATCCGCGAGCAGGTGTGGCGAATTCACCACCTTGGACTGCTCGGGATTCTTGAGCGGCACCTTGATCACTTCAATACGGAATCGCGCGCTCGCCGAATCGCCGGACGGGCCGTCCTGGCAGTTCGGGACTTCTTTTGACGAGCGAATCGCCGAGTAGCCCGAGACGTAGATGTAGATGTTGTCCTTGTCGTTCGGGTCAGTCACGATCGTGTTGGTGTGCGACCCGCGGCAGGTTTGCACGTTCATCACGAGCCGTGGCTTCGCCATATCCGTGATGTCGAAGACGCGAACGCCGCGGAACCGGTCCATCGACACCGAATCGGTGATTGGCGTAGCGCCACAATCGTTGCGCGCGCCCTGGGACTCGCCCGAGATGAAGAGCAGATTCCGGAAGACGGTAGGATCGCCCTGACTTGTTGGGCAGAGAAATGCCGACACCAGCTTCGGCGCGCGGGCGTTCTCCATGTTCCAGATCTGGAACCCGCGATAGTTCCCCTGAATGGCGAAGTTGCCGCTGAACGCTAGGTCGGAGCCTGTCGCGCCACGGCCCGTAAAGCCTGCGGGCGCTGGCGAATTGGAGAGTTGGCGCATGTTGAATGCCGCCTCGCCCGCATCGCCGACCCCAACACCCGGCTTCAAGCCGACGCGCGGATCGGGATTCGGCGCCTTGGCGCTCTCCGGATAGCGCATCGGCGGCGAGTTTGCGAGCGAGACATCACCTGTGATGGTCTCACCATCCCGAATCGGGCGGGGTGCGCTGCTCGTCGAACTCGTCGAACGCGCACAGGCCGCAACAATGAGTCCCAATCCGACAGTGAGGAGCGTAGTGCGTCGCATGAGCGGGTCCCTGCCTAGTGGAGTTGAGGTACGGTCTCGAGCATCACCAGCATCTTCTGGATCTCGGCGCTCTGGTCCGAGATCACGTCGTTTGCGAAACGAAATACGGTTTCGTCGTGCCCGGCGTTGCCGTGGCGGAACAGTTCGTCCACCATCGAGATGGCGCCCCGATGATGGCGGATCATCCCGACCAGCAACAGTCGGTCGAACGCTGCGCCGCGGGCCTGCTCGAGTGCGGCCATCTCGGCGTCCGTGAGCATGCCGGGCATCATCATCTCGTGCACCATCCCGCCCATTTTCATGACGTGCCGCATCGCCAGTGAATCGGGGACATCCTGCCCGCGTTCACCGAGCCAGCGGCGCATCATCTGGATCTCGTCTTTCTGCGCCACCACGATGCGTTCGCAGAGGCGCTGCAGATCGGCGCGGGCCCCGTGCGATGGCGCCCAACCGGCCATTTTCACGGCCTGTGCGTGATGCGGAATCATACCGGCCATGAACTCGACGTCGGCCGGCGCAAAGGCCAGCGCGGCGCTGTCCATCGTCGCGAGCGCTGTTTTGGTCGAGGCGGCGCTCGCTGAACCCAGCACGCCGACGCCCGACGCGAGCGTGACGCTGGTGGCGGGCCGCGGCGCCGACGCGCAGGCCGCGAGGCCGAATGACAGGCCGATGCAGATCAGGCGGTCTGATATCACGCCAAGAAGCTACCGCGAGGGCGCTGCCGCGTGGAAGTACCGCGACGCGCTCAACTCACCGCCTGTTTCACGAGCGCAGCGACCCTGACCTCGTCAGCAGCGGTCAATTGCTTCAGCGCGAAGGCGACAGGCCACAGGGTGCCTTCGTCGAGGTGCGCCTTGTCGCTGAACCCAATCGTGGCGTATCGGGTCTTGAACTTGTAGCCGCTCTGGAAAAAGCAGATCAGATCGCCATTCATGGCATAGGCGGGCATCCCGTACCAGACTTTCGGCGAGGGCGCTGGCTCATCGCGCACAGCATCGCGCGGCTGCGCCCAACTCAGTCGAACGCCGCGCCCACCATCAGCTTGCGAATCAGCATCCACGGCGATCCATGCGAGATGGAGTTGGTCTGTGTGGGCTGCCCCTTCGCGTCGCCGCCGGTGCCGTGCTTCTGATATTCGCTTGGCCCGGTGATGGCGTCGAGGTTGCCCCAGAAGTCGGTCGTGATCGCGTTGTACGTCACGTCGGTGCACATGCGGGTGATCTTGCCATTCTTGATCTCCCAGAACACGTGGCCGCCGAACTGGCCGTTGTACCGCTGCTGGTCGATTGAATAACTCCCGCGCCCGTCGATCATCACGCCGTCTTTGACGTCGGCGATCATCTCGCTGAGCTTGGGTGAGTTGGCCGGACCGGCCTCCAAGTGGACGTTCGGCATCCGGAGGAAGGGATAGTCGCGCCACGAGTTTCCGAAGGTGCAGCCGCGACTGAAGTTTTCGCCGATCAGGTGCGCCGTTTCGCGATTGGTTTGCAACCCGACGAGCACGCCCTCCTTCACGATGGGCCACTTCATCGACTTCACGCCGTCGTCGTCATACCCAACCGAGCCGATGCCGTCGTCGGTCTTGTCGGCGGTAATGTTCATATGCTTCGAGCCGTACTTCAGCTTGCCCACGTCGGAAATCTTCACGAAGCTCGTGCCGGCATAGTTGGCCTCGTAGCCCATGATACGGTCGAGTTCCGTTGCGTGCGCCACAATTTCGTGAATCGTCAGCATGGCGTGCGACGGCGACATGATCACATCGCGCAGCCCGCTCGAACCGAGTGGCTTCGCCGTGCAGAACTCCACCGCCTCGGTCGCCACGCGCTCGGCGGACGTCAACAGATCCGATCGTTCGGCAACTTCCCATCCGCCGCACGCCTGCACGCCGGGATAGTTCCGGGTGCGCGTGATGTCGCCGACCTTTGCCGTCACGCTCAGCGTAGGGTTGGTGACGAACATCTCCTGCTCGATGTACGACCCCTCGCTCGACGCGAAGTAGCGCCATTCATACGAATGCGTCGCCGAGACGTTCACGGCGGTCACGCCGGCCACGGCCTTCGCCTTGTCGACGATGGCTTGCGCCCACGCCATCTTGTCGGTGGCTGATACAGACGTGGGGTGCTTGACCATCGGCGTGATGTAGTTGTCGATGTACTTGGGCACCGGCGCGAGCTTGATGTCCGCGCGCTTGGCGATGGCACTCGCGCGCGCGACCTCAGTGGCCATACGCGTGATACGGCGGATTTCGTCTTCGGTCACGATCGGGCTTGAGGCAAAGCCCCAGACGCCACTGTGGATGACTCGCACACCGAATCCGGCCGGCGCACGATTGGCGTCGGTCGGGATATCGCGCAGCTGGGCGCCACCTCCACGTCCACCGCCGCCACCACCACCACCGCGCCCGCCGGCTGCCCCACCGCGACCGCCAGCCGCGCCGCCGGCACCGCGTCCACCACCACGTCCGCCGGGGCCGGCATCAGGCGCATCGGCGCGATAGTTGATCGTCGCGCCCGCGGGCGAAGCCGTCAGCGTGAAGCGCACGTCGGCATAACTGCAGCCGAGGAGTTTTGCTTCGCCGAGCACGATATCGGCCATCCCCTTGAACCGAGTCTCCATGACCTTGCCCACGGGCGAAGTCGCGAGGATTTCGGAGACGATGTCGTTGGACCAAAAGCCGATGGCGGCCGCGGAGGCGGTGCCCATCAGGAAGTCTCTGCGTGACGATGACATATGAGTAGGTGACTGGTGACGCGTGACAGGTGAGGCGAAACGCCTAGACCGCTGGCGAGACGGAGGTCATATAGAACTCTTCGATGCGCACGGGCGGCACGAGCGCGGCGTTGCCACTGCCGAACGCCTCGCCGGTTTCCATCGGGACCGGCTTGCCGACCAAGGTGAGGTTCGAGTAGCCGACGATCGGGCTCATGTTCCAGCGGAAGTTTTGCACCGGACCGGCCAGCTCGCCGTTTTCGATAAGAAACAACCCGTCGCGTGTCATCCCCGTATTGAGCAACGGCTGCTCCTGCGACGGGACGCCGCGGATGTACCAGAACGATGTCACGAGCAATCCGCGACGCGTGGACTTGATCATGTCCTCGACGGAGAGGTTCGAGCCTTCCTGACTGAGACTCTGATTCGTGCCTGCGCCCTGATTCGGGCCCATCGCAGTGAGCACACCCTTGTCTACCCAGGTGACGGGCTTCGCCGGTTTGTTGTCGGGCCCGATCGTGGACTGCCGTAGCATCGCGTTGCCGACGTCGCTCTTCAGCGTGAACAGGTCGCTGAACAGTTTGTCACCGACCTTCTTCTTCGCCATGTACTCGCCCGGACCGCCGATCCCGCCGCCAAATCCGCCGCCGCCGCCCGGAGGACCACCAGCAGCGCCAGCCGCACCAGCGCCGGCGGCACCAGCCGCACCAGCCGCACCAGCCCCACCAGCCGCGGCGTCAGGCGGCGGACCGCCGGGGAATCCACCACCGCCGCCACCGCCACCGTTCGGATTGAAGATGCCGGTCATCAGCGAGAGAAAGCGCGCGTTGGCGCGCGGCTCGAGAATCACAGTGTACCGGCCCGGCTCAATGGCCTTGGCCTTGCGACTCTTGAGCGCCTTGTTCGCCGCGACTTCGGTGAGGGCCTTCGCGTCGAGCATCCGCACGTCCTTGATGCCCATCGTGCCCGACCAGCCCGAACCGCTGCCGTCGGCCATCCGGCAGGTGAGGATGAAGCCGATGTCGGCGGTGCGGTAATAGGCGAAGAGTCCCTTGGAGTTCGCGTTGCAGGTCGTGAGATCGTTCTTGGGGATGTACCCCGCGCCCAGTACGCCCTTCTTCTGCGCGAGGTCGATGCTGTCGCGCACGAGTCGCGCGCGCTCGAGGGGACCGAAGGTGATCGCGTCCTGCAGTGCACCGTCCACAGGGATGTATTCCTGGGCGCCAAGCAGCTCGGGGAGGTTCGGCGAATCTGTCGCCTTCCCTGCCTCCTCAACGGCCTCGTCGCACATCTTCTGCAACCCGCCGTCAGACCAGTCGCGTGTGCTCGCGTTGCCAGTCTTCTGGCCGATGCGCACGGTGACGGTCGCGTTGCGATCGAACTGCACGAGGTTGGTGGTGATGGACGAGTTGGCCCACCGGGTTCCCGACCGTTCGCCGGCTGTCAGGTTGACTTCGACCGCATCGGCCTTCGCACCACCGGCCATGTTGAGGATCTTGTCGACGACAGACTTCGCTTCTTCGCGTGTGATCATGTTCTCGGAGTTTGGTGTGCGGACATACGATAGCTGACCGACGCTCCGCGCCGCTACTCAGGGCCGCGCCCAGCCCGGGCATTCGCTTGGCGTGGGCATGATTCGGTGACGGTTGCGGCCGAGAGACCAACTCGATTCGAGTCCCAGCCCCATTCTGTTTTACCGGAGCTACGCGAGACCCGTTCGGCGCCGGAGCCACCACTCTGCCGAGAGCGCGACCGCGAACAGAACCAGCCACCACGCGGAGCGCATTGGGTACCAAGGCTCGGCACGCGGGGTTACCTTCGCGGCCAGGCGGACGGCTGCTGCTAGGCGACCGAGGTTATTGACTGGAATCACCGAACCGCCGTGGCCCGTGACCCAAGCTTCGAGCATCGCATTGGCCGACGGCGTTGCGGCGCTGGCATCGGCGCGGACGACCAGCGGTGCACTCGCACGGGCCGAGCCGGATTCCACATCTATAGAATAGTTTCCTGGCTGCAACGGAGCGTATACCGACGCCTCGAAGTGGCCAACCGAACCCGTCGGCCAGAGGCGAAGATCTGTCGGTACACCGGCAACGGCATCTGGGCCATCAAGGCGGGCGAGTTTCGCACTGACGCCTACGCGCAGCGACTGCGCGCCGCCACCTGGGCGCACGCGCAGTGCCGCATCACGAAGGTCAACGGCCACGGTCAACCGAGCCGTCGGAGCAGCGACGCTTGGCGCGGAGATGGCGATCGGCGCCGGGGCGTTTGCGGCGGCATCGGCGATCTGGTCGAGCCAGAACCGCTCGAAGGCCGAACTCGCCGGATCGCGGAATCGCCACGCATCGAGCGCGCCGCTCACCACGACCTGTCCAGCGCCGACGGGTGACTTCCACACCACGGGCCGGCCCGAATCGCCGACCGCGATGACCGAGGCGCCCCAAGGCAATACCGCCGGCCACACCACGCTGGTCGTGCGAAGGACCGCCGCGCCGCCAACACGCTTCACGACTCCGACCTGGCCAGATGCCGCACGCCAATCGCCCGTACCAGTGAGTCGCTCGACGGGTGCGCTATTTCGCTCGTCGAGGAGCAACAACACCGAGCCACCTCGATTGCGGAGATAGACATCGAGCGCCGCGACGGCGGTTGCACCGAGCTCGCCGGGCGCACCAACAACGACCACGTCGTACGCGGCGAGCGACGCGGCGTCATCGATGCGTGCGGGAGGCGCGCCGGCATCGACTGAAGCCGTCCGCGATGTGATCGTTCGCGCGGTCACCGCGAACCGGGCGTCACGTTCGACCGCACGGCGCACGAACGTCGATGCGAACGCCGGTCGCGCATCGTAGAACAGGATGGCATAGCGCTCCCCTCGCACCTGCACCGCCCCATCAGCGCTGACTCCGGCCCCGGTACCGCCTGCGACGCGGGCTTCGACACGCAACG
>Ga0049085_10000341_pt1 | contig 18681 bp, 31 predicted proteins | sample GreLakmeSU08MSRF_FD_66721 | JGI IMG/M metagenome (GOLD analysis project Ga0049085, IMG submission 66721) | Freshwater lentic microbial communities from great Laurentian Lakes, MI, USA - Great Lakes metaG SU08MSRF | ecosystem: Environmental > Aquatic > Freshwater > Lake | place: Great Lakes... | reverse complement strand
AGATACTTAGTAACAGTCATAATGATTGGTGGGATTCTAGATACGATGATCATCATTCAACAATACCTGAATTTCAAACTAAAGCCATTTATCAATTACAAGGTCAAATTAATGGCATGTTATTATTAGCAAAAGAATTTTCAAAACAATCTGTATTAGCAAGAGGTACAGGTAATAGAGGTACAAAAATTAAGCAAAAACGAACTGAAGGAATGAGAGATAAACCAGTTGAAACACGTAGGGGTGTATCAAATAATTACTTAACAAGTACTTTAGGTGACGCTACAAAATTAAAATCATTAGACTATGTTCATGATGCACTAGTTGTTGCAACTGATATATTGAAAAATATATTTGATGAACGTGATGCAAATGAAGGTTCAAATAAACTTCAATCTGGAAACCCAGAAATAGATGTGAATTATAAAAAACCACCAATGAATAGAAATAATCGAAAAGATGATATTAGAGCTAAAGAATATCAAGGCTACGATGAACTATAAAATAAATACCTTTTTATAACAGACATATAAACATATATTATGAGAGATGACCAACCACATAAATGTATAAACTGTGGTTCACCTTTACCATTTAGATATAAGGGAAGACAAAAGATATATTGTTCTGATATCTGTAGAAAGAAATATAGGAAAGATCCATAATACAATATCATTGGATATCTACATAGATGGTGGTACAAGAAACTCTAATATATCACTAGTAGATGGAAATATAACTATAGTAAAATACCGTGGTAATAAACCAACTAATAATGAACTAGAATACTTGGCGTTATTATATGCTCTTGGTCACATACGTAGTAGATATAGACATATTGAAGTAACAGTACATAGTGATTCACAGCTTGTAGTTAATCAAATGAATGGTAAATGGCGTGTAACAACAGATGCTCTAATTAAATTAAATGACAAGTGTAAGAGAATGATTACTAATAAAATAAAAATTGTATGGGTTCCAAGAGAATTTAATTTGGCTGGTCATGTGTTAGAGAAGAACCGTCCTTTATAGGGTATGTATTATGTGCTATAACATCAGAAGTATTATCTGATTTAAAATTCACTAACATTCTGTGAAATATTATTGAATCACTTTCATATAGTTCACCGTTCTTTGTCTTTTTTACGAGCTTTGCAAACTTTCTAAATTCATCTTTGTCACTCCAAGTTATACATATTGTAGTATGTGAGTTACCTATTTTACGTTTTGCCAATACAGTAATATAAAACTACTCATATAAATGTTTATTGAAGATAAAATTTAAAAACTTTATATTTAAACATATACATAACATACATTTTTATATAAGGTTATATAATAAAAAATATGGGAACTAAAATCAAGGCAAAATATGATGGTTCATGTAGATTATGTGGTGGTTATTGGGCTGTTGGAGATGATATATTTTATCAAAAACAACCAAAGGCAATATGTATAGATACTACTTGTTTCAATTCACAGGGTGGAACGGTGAAAGATTTTGTCGTACATAAAGATGATGTTATAATAACTAACATACCTGACATAACTGTTAGTGATTCTGTAAAACAAGTTGCAGATGTTCTACAACAATTCATAGTTGTTGCACATCATTTAACAAAATCATTATACCCACAGTTAGATATAAACACACATACCTTTGGACAGATTAGATCAAAGATAACAGATCAGTTATTATATTGTACTGATATACAAAAACAATAATCATTTTTTTAACAATAGGTTTATATTATAACATATATTATAACAATCAATGATTGTAAGTGACGTCTTGGATATTGAATCCTCACATGGAAACTCTCAACCGTTAAAAACTGGAGACAAAGTAATTGTTCAAAGTTTTAAGGTAAAGTTTGTTGAAGGTGTTGGTGCAGATATTGCAGAAATAAAAACTACCGATGGTATGAGACACTCTTTCGCTAAAACTATAGTAGGTCAAGCAAAAAGTGAATACTGGAATGATGTAGTAAAAAAATGTTTAGACAAAGATGCTAGTGATGGACTTGATGTTTGGGTTGTTGAGAAACAATCTGAAGGAACAAATAGAACAATGTTATCATTATCAATGTTTCCACCTAAACATTAATCTTTATTTTTTTAAAAAAAATTAAATGAGATCGTCTTTTTTATATTTTTCTTTGAGTTTTGTATAGTAGTTGATTGACGACTCTGTTCCTATAATATTATGTTCTACTGCATCAACTGCATATTTTCCCATAACTCCATAGAACTCATATTTTATCTTCTCTTTCTTAAGAATAATTAATTGCTTCTCCAAGAAAGATATGATACCATCTACTTGTTTTTTTGTATTTGATTTTGCCACATCACTATGAAACATACCATAGTTTTATATGTCTATTATAAAAATCCTTACTTTTCCAAATGTTTATACTTGTAATAATGTGGATCATTGTGCCACCACTTGAGATATATGCTACTCATACCATTCATTATTTTATAATCTAAATCAGTAAGTGATGAACCATCTGCATGAAAATTATCCATGTGGTCTTGTATGTTTTCTTTCAAACATAAACCGAAGTTACTATCAGTACATAATTGACATATTATTACATCACTTTTTTTTCTCATCATTAATTCTTCAGGTGGTTTGTTACACCATTTACCATCAGCAAGTCTATGATTTTCTAATTTCCATTTACCAGTCTTTGTATGAAATATTTTATCCCAATCAAGATTACCTTTCTTACATTTATTACAAGTTTTTAATCCCACGTATGTGAATACAAGTGTAGATTTTTAAATGTTTCTTTAAACAAAGGTTTATATATCGACACACCGAACAACATATAATGTTTTGTACAAGAAAAACTATTGAACTCCCAAAAAAGGACTCTATAATAAACATGAGACCACTAGGTGATATTCACTTGGGTAATTTGGGGTGTGACATAAAAGAGTACGAAAAAAATATAAAATATATTGCAGACCATGAGGACTGTATTACAATTGGTATGGGTGATTACATTGATAATGTAATGGCATATGCTAACGGTACTATAGATAAGAGATGGAATCCAGAGACAGTTGACAGAACAATGCTAACAACTGAGGAACAAACAGAGAAATTCATTACCAGTTGGCAACCAATCGTACATAAAACTATTGGGCTACACGCAGGTAATCACGAATGGAAAACCATTAATCAGAAAAGATTCATTACTGATTTTTGTAAACCATTAAATCTACCATACTTGGGAAGACTAGCTTATACATCACTCACTTTTACATACAAAGGCGATGAGATAAAGAACTATCTTCTACTAACTATGCATGGTGGATATTCTGGAGTTCAGGCAGGTGGTGCTGTAAATAGAATGAAAGCTATTACAGGTGACTTTGATTGTGACGTTGTTCTTATGGGTCATAACCATGATACTTGGGTAAGACCAATAGTAAGAACAGGTTATGATAGAAAGCATAATGTTCCAACTGAAAAGAAAGTACTGATGGGTAATACTGGTACATTCCTTAGAGGATATGAGAAAGGTGTAGATTCATATGTTGAAATCAATCCTAAAGAAGCAAAGAGAGTTGGTACTATTACCATTACCTTTGACCCATATAAAGGTGGATTGTTCGGACATGACTAGACCATCTAAACTTCTTGCTGCTGAAAGTGAAGATGATTACATATCTTTGCCTGAAAAAAAATACGTACCTGAAAACTCTATTAAATACAAAATCTACAAACTCATTGAAAAAAATAAGACAGATATGACTTTAAATGAAGTAAAAAATTCATTAAACATATCAACAACTAGGAGAGTATATGAAATGGCTCTTACTGACTTGACAGGAATTAAATTAATAAAACGTGTCAGGTGTAGATGTGGTTGTGCTTATATATATTCAAGGAAATAGATTTTATATTTCTTTTTATATTTCTTTTTATATTTCTTTGATAGAATAATTTAAATACAGTATTGGTTTAAACCTGTTACCAATGTTCATAGAAATACATATTGAAGGTTTCAGTCAACCACAAATATTTCCAATTGAGAAAGCAGGAAAGATAAGTCGAGAGCTGGAAAAACGAGGTAAGAAATTCCGATTGGGAAAAACCTCTTCCTAATTTTTTTTGACAATAGGTTTATATTATAATATACATTATAACAATCAATGAATTTTAATTCTAGTATAAAATCAATTTCTATAGGCTCTCATGCAAAAACTGTTTTTGAAGAATTAGAAACCATACGACCTAAACATGTTTCATTTAGTTTAATGTTAGCAATATCAGCAGATTTTTATATCAAAAATCATAAAAAAGGTTTAATTAAATTAGATGACTTTACTTGTAATGAAGTTTCTGCTAGAGTACCAACAGTATTTTCTGATATTACTTCATGGGTAAATTATATATCTAAATCAGATGATAATAGTTTTAAAGATTTACAAGATAGATTAACACAGATACAAAATATAGTGGATAAAAGAAATGGAAACAGTATATACTGATTCTGCCGTTGTAGATTTTTTCTACAATTCAGATGGAACTGGTCTTTTTAATACCAAAAAATACTTTGATATACTTAAATCAATGACACCTGACAGCACTCTTACTATAAACATAATGCATGATAAGATATATGAAATGTTCCAAATGAAAAAGGAAGAATTTAAAGCTTTGATAAAAGAATCAGCCATCAAATTTATTCAAGTACAATATCCAACCATTAATGTAAGAAATGCTTTTAGAAATATGAAAATTGAATTTGTATCAGATGAAACCATAAAAATGCATGACCTAAATGCAACTGAGCATGAACGTGCTGTAGTAACATTTGATAGTGAAATTATTGCAGTTGAACGTGAGAAATCATATGTTAAAGAATGTACTGGTGTATGTCAATCATGTTTTACATCACAGCAAGTTAAATGTAATTACGATAGAAACTTGGACGATTTATTCTGTAATAATATAAGATGTAGACATCAAAAACTGAACATAGAAAAGACAGGATTGTCTACAAGTAATTTACAATATATATATTTACAGGAAATACTATCTGATGCAAGAAACAGTTCACCTATTATAATTAGAGGTGTGGCTTTAGATGAAATGTCAGGAGATATATATGTAGGTCAAAAGAAAAGAATTACAGGCATGTATAAATCAGTATTAGATCCAAAGAAGAATCTAAACGATATATTGATAGAAATAATATCTGCGACTGATTTAGAGGCAAAGAAAGATAACTGTTTGACTGATGACGACTTGAATATGTTAAGACTTGAAGCAACTAAAGATGGGTTTATTAACAAATTGGTAAGTAGTTTTGCACCTATAATTATGGGATATGAAGATATAAAGTTCTCAATACTATTAATGTTGGCTGGTGGATTTTCTAAAGTAAAGCGTGGTGATATTAACATATTATTAGTAGGAGACCCATCATTAGCAAAATCAGAACTATTAAAAGAATGTAGTAAAATATCTAATAAATCAATGTACACATCTGGTAGGGGTGCAAGTGCAGCAGGACTTACTATAGGTTTAGTTAAAATGGATAACGGTACTCAGGTTGCACAAGCAGGTGTATTACCATTATGTAATGAAGGTCATGCTTGTATAGATGAATTTGACAAAATGAATCCTAATGATAGAAGTTCAATGCATGAAGCTATGGAACAACAAACAGTAACTATTGCCAAAGCAGGATTTAGAATGACATTACCAGCAAAGACTTCAATACTCGCAGCAGCAAACCCAAAATATGGCAAGTATGACATATCAATGTCTTTAACAGATAACATAGATATACCTGTACCACTACTGACAAGATTTGATTTAATATGGTTGATTAGAGACAAAGTTAATGTTGAAGAAGATGATAAAAAAGCAAAACATGTATTAGATACTTTTACAGGTGATAGTTCTTTTAACTCTATATTTCTTAACAGAGAAAAATTATCTTCATACTTGGCATATGTAAAAGATTTAAAGCCAATAATAAATGATGAAGCAAAAATTAAACTTGCTGATATTTACAGAAGTATGAGGGCATTATCAGCATCTAATGAATCTTTGGCAGTTGGTATTAGACAATTAGAAGCTTTGGCAAGATTATCAACTGCACATGCAAAGTTATTATTTAAAAATACTGTTGACATATCAGATGTTCTTGTAGTGGAAGCTTTATTAAAGACGATGTTTAAGTCATTGGGAGTTACATTGGATAAAAACTTTAATCAGACAACATTACTTATTGGTAAAAAAGAAACTAAAGAACAGTTTGCAAATACTGTTTGGAAAGAATGTGAAGATTCTAATAAACATGTAAAGTATAGTGACTTTATGAGAAAGCTTGTAACTGACAATGGTATATTTGATGATTCTTCTGCAAAAAACCTATTTACAAAATGGGAGACTGCATGTTATATAAAACTTAATGGTGATGGAACATATCGGAAAACATAAAAAATACACAGTTAACAGATGTTGTTGTTAATGACATTGATTTTTCTGTAGATCAACTTGAGGGTGTAGGTGCAGTAACAAAGAAAAAATTAGAATCGTTTGGTATTAAAAGTATTATAGATATATGTATAAGAGGTGCTAAAGAGATACAAGAGATAACTGCTGTTGATAAGGCAAAGGCAAATAGTTGGGTGTTTGGTTGTCAGAAGATATTAGAAGATAATAAGATGATAAGAAAATCTGATATGAGTATAATGGAACTAATGAAATACCAAGATAACTATCCCATACTGGCAACAAAATGTAAGGATGTTGATGACTTGTTTGGGGGTGGTATAATTCCAGAATCAGTATATGAAGTATATGGAGAATTTGGTAGTGGTAAGACACAGTTCTGTCTATCTCTAACAGCAGAGGCAATAGCACAAGACATGCATGTAGTATGGATTGATTGTGAAGATACTTTTAGACCTCGAAGATTGAAAGAGATATTACTTGCACGTGAACTTGCTACTGAAGATGATGTTGATTCTAAACTATCTAATATGAGATACTTTTACACACCAAACTCAGAACAACTGATGGGAACTGTTAATGCAATATCAGAAGTCATGCAAGAGTTAAAGCCTAGAATCTTAATATTGGATGGTGCAATAGGACAATTCAGAGAAGAATATCTTGGTAGGGGAACTTTGGCTGAAAGACAAAATCAATTGGCAAGACTAATGACACATATTAAAAACATATCATATTATTTCAGATGTAGTGTAATATTTACCAACCAAGTACAAAGCGACCCATCAGTAATGTTTGGTGATCCAATAAAACCAATAGGTGGTAACATAGTAGGACATGCAAGTACATATAGAGTTTATTTCAAGAAATCAGGTAAAAAAAGAATAGCAAGAATGGTAGATTCTCCTGAACATGCTCAGAGAGATGCATCATATTGTCTTAATGAAAAAGGCATAGATGATGTTGTGGAATAAATAAACATTTATATATTATATTACTACGTGCTTTCTTTTACTATCTTAACTAATCTATTAAACGTTTCAGGTTTAAACATCTTCATCATTTCGACTACTCTATGATGTTTCCTACATAGCAACGAAAACCTATCAGGATCTGATTTTATAATAGGTAAAACATATTCATTATATGAGTATGAATCCTTAAATGCAGAATAAATTTTATCACCTGTTAGATATCTTTTATGGTGAAATACAAAATACTTGCCAAATTTCTTATGACAAACTCCACATTTTAAATCAAATTGTGGTAAAGATGCAACAGCATGTTTTGCCTTTTCATATATTTCTTTCTTTCCCAATAGATATGTTATAATATGAGTTATTAATATTAATTATGTGCATAAAGACGCTAAAGGTAATATAATCGGATATGGTGAAACAAGTGCTGTAGAGATTCTTAAACAGTTATTCCCAGATAAAGAGATAAAAACACAAGTATCATTAAAGTCATTACTAACTAGTGATTGGGCAAATGATTTAAGTGAAAGACAATGTAAAGAGACACTTGACATAGTAGTATATACTGATCCAATAATAGTTGTAAGGGTTCAAGATCCACATCATAAGGGTAATATAACTAGTGCAAGAGATTTAGTTCAAAAGAAAACTTTAGAATGGTGTGATATGAAAGTAGTTGACTTGCAGTTTTATGAATGTATAAATCTAATGAAAGAACTAGTAAATGATTCTAGTAGGGAAGAAGTAAAAGAAGCTCTTACAAAAGCAAATATAAAATTTTAACCGTATATATTTTGTTCACTCTTGGTTTTGGGAACAATATCTTTTTCAATATTCATATATATGTGATTCTTAATACCAGTTAGTTTATTATTTAACATCATTACAGATATATTAACTTCCAAAAAATTCATATTTTCATTTAAAAAAGAGTTAGCTATTTCATTATCCAGTTTATCATATAGAGCTTCTATTTTATCCCAATTTGGTACATTTTTAATTTCATCAGTAGGCACACGTTTATATAAAAAAGCTTATATATATTACTTACTAATAAGAATATTTATTATACTAAACATACGTATTTTTTGTATGTCATTAACCGTTGATTTTAAGTTCGTTGGTGAAAATAACAGGGGTCTTTACTACCCAAATAGTAAAAGAATAATAATATACCCCTCTAAACACGAAACAATAGAAGACTTATTAAAAACAATACAGCATGAACTAATACACTACGTAATAGATGAACACGGAGAAGAACTTGACGAGGATCAGGAAGAAAGAGTCATTTTTTTGATGTCTTGGGCAGATGATTTTCTCATATAAAAAAATGTAAAAAATGTAAAAAAAGTTGTGTACAAGACGTGTACAAATTAAAATATATATCTACTGTATTTTAAATAAATTATATAGGTGCAAGCTTGGTCTTAAATAATTGTGTAATTACATGTAAGGCTCATTCCACATTTCACGAGATAACATTAATTCGTCTCGTATCTCAACAAGTAAATCTTTTATTATGTTGGGTGGTAAAGACCTACATCTATGATCTCTTATATGTTTAATGATAACATGTGTTTCATCAGATGTTCCTTTAGGATTCATATTCATGGCAAGATGTAGAATGAATCTTTCTTTATCAGAGAGAGTCATTGTAACATTCCCTACATTTGTCATTGTTCCATTCCAATACACCGTTTTTGTTTGCTATATGATTTTCATATTTGCCTACTTGTATTCCACATTTATTACAAGTTTTAGGTGTTACGCACATGTGTTGTGGTAGTGGATTATCTATCCACAAGTTATAATGTATCTTGTGGGTATCGAATAGTTGTTCGTCAGTCATGGATTCTATTTCAGAATCTTTTATTCTATAAGATTCAATCCATAAGAACTGCATTTTTTTAATTTTGGAAATGAGTTTGCTTCTCATTCTCAATGTGTCATTGAGAGTTATTGTATCTAGTTGTGTTGATTTTTTATTTTCCATTATCTATACACTATTATCTTCTCATAGTTCTTAATATCTCTTTCCTAAATGTCTTTAACATAAACGATTCAGTCGCTGATGTGTTAATACATTGTATAAATTTATCTTTGAACATTTGTTTTAAATACGTTGTACTATGTCCAACACCTATTATTGATATGTTCGGTGTTCTCTTTAGTGCTATCTTACAAGACTTTATTGATTCTTTTATTATCTGTGTGGTTGAAACTTGTCCATTATTCTTACGGTAGTTAGGTAGTCCATCAGTAATAACCATAAGAAGTTTTCTTCTGCCTTTCATTTTATATAGTATGTCTGAACCAATTTTAATTCCTATATGTGTTGGTGTGTATGCTGATGGTTGACAGTTCAAGTAAGTGATGTCATCAAAACTATTAAAGTTGGTAATAGATATATCACCGTTTCTACTTGAAGTCCAACTAACACATTTTAATTCTATTGTCTTTGTGTCCTCGATAGACTTGTATATAGTTCCAATTATTTTCTGAACAGTTTTATTTATATTACCTTGCATACTAGTTGAACCATCAATGCTGATACATATTGACAATCCTATATCTGGAGATTCTTCTACAAAGCAATCACCATAACCATTTGCTTTCATATTTATATATTCAGAAACATCAAGTTCTAATCCATTAGATGATATTACATCCTTTGTTCTTTCTTTGAATGTTCGTAATAGTTTCTTAGTTTGATTAACTATATTTTGGTCAACATCTATTATGCTCTGTTCTTTATGTACCAATTCATGTAAACGAATATCAGATTCTAATATAGATGTAGATGATTCCATCATAGATTTTATTTCTTCCATTTCTATCTTTGCTTCTATCTTTGCTTCTTTCATCGCAGTATCATAATCTTCAATGTTTACATCATCGTATGGTTCAACATTTGTAAGGTCGATACCATTAAATCTCTTACTATCATCACGTGAATTCATACAATCTCTATTTAATAAATCAACACTAATCTCATCAGATATCTTTTTGATATTGTTTCTATGTATCAAAACTTCTACCTCTTTCTTTTGTTCATCTGATTTTCTTTCTTCAGTTGGTTTTGAATTATCTATTGGTTCATCTATCCATTTTCGTAATTCTTTTTTATTTTTTTCCAAGTCAATACCTTTATCCAATAATGATTGTATGTATTCATCTAGATGTGGCTTTATCTTTTTTAGTAATATCATTGTGCCTTGTAGTGATGCACCCTCAACATCATGTATCATAATACCCATGTTAGGATATTTTACACTCTCAGTTAAATCCTTTCTAAAGAATCTTTCTGCAAGTAACATGGCAGAAGGTGTATCGAATTGTTTCAATTCAAGTCCTAACTTTTTCCTAGTCTTGATAAAGTCTTTATTGTTTCCTAGATAAATTTCACCCCAACGTGATTCGATTCGTTGGTCTTCAATTATGTTCATCGCCTCATGATATACATTAAATGCTATATCCTTACCATCTTCATAAACGTTTGACCAATTCTTTAAAGTTTTAAACACACGTGGTTCAAATGAATTGAATAGTATGTGTGCTAACTCGTGGTTCATAGCTGTGTTACCGTCAATGTGAGGAGTCTTTGGTGATGCTTTTATTACTGTGTAACCATTTTTATTATTTTTAAATGCACAGTTGAGACCACTCTCATATAGTACACTCACTCGTTTCTTAACTATCTGACTAATGATTCCTGCTTTCTTACTATCATATTCTTTCTCTGATAGAATATCTTTTGCATTTATAATAACATCATTGAACGCTGTTACTATGGTCATTATACTGTCACTCCAAATATATCATTGATTTGTTTCTTTATCAATTCTCTCTGTCCAATATCGCTGAACTTACACATGACTGTATTTTTAAGACTACGTTCTAATGGTTTCTTCAACGTGCTATCTTTTAATAGTTTATAACATTCTGTGAACTGTGCTATATCTCTTGGAGATAATGAATACTCAACATCAGAATTTAATCTAAGGTTGTGAATGTTTTGCACTAGTGTTAGCATTGGGTTCATTATAGTTAGTTCATCTATATCTGTCCAATCAATGATTTGTTTTAACGTATCATTATCAGGGTATGACCAAACTGAGCCTATGAATCTGCTTCTTACATCTTCCGTAAGTGAATTGACACCTGAGTATGTAACTGGATTCATTGTTCCTACTACGGATAATGTTACCCCATTATTCACACGATACACTTTACCGTTTGCATTGATTGACATTCTTCCATCTGTAATAGAGTTCAATGTCTTTTGTATCTCATGTGTTAGTGTGTTGAGTTCGTCTATGTATAGAACTCCTTTACCAAAATGATTGGCAACTTCTATTGCTGTTGGTAGTATTCCTAATTGATAGTAACTACCGAATTCATTAATCTGTGGTCTTCCTATCAACTCTCCTATCTTTGTTCCCTCTGAACAAGTAAGGGTTACTAATGCTAAGTTATGTTTAACACAAATGTTATGAACAAGTTGTGTTTTACCCAAGCCTTTATCACCCTCAATAATATAGTTCTTTCCTGCTAACATATACATTTCCAATTCATCTGCCTCATCTGCAATTTGTATGTAATCTACTCCCCATTTGACAGGGATATAGTTATCAAATTGTATCTCGGCAACTGGAACTTTGTATGTGTGTCCTGCATTATTATTATCGGCAGGGACGTTTGTTTTCAAAGAGTTTATGAAACTTTGATATGCTTCATCTGTTATTTTGTTTTCTTCCATGATAATTATAATTTGTTACATTTTATATATCTTACTATTTTTTATTTGTAAATATGGAACTGATTAACCATACGATAACACCTACGGTTATTCCAATTAACAATGTCTTTATTATATCATTCATTTATACATCTTCCTTATTATTCTACTACCGTCTTTTCTACGCCCAGTATATCTTATCCTTTTATATTTAATTTTACCACATTGACAACAAGTTGCAATAAATTTTTCTTTATCACTATCATAGTATGGGCAAAACCACAATCCAATAGAATAATCGTGCTTACATTCAGTCATATCTATTATCTATCCTCATCATAATCAGGTTCATATTCTCCATCACAATATTTTTCACAGTAACATTTTTTCATAGCACAAGCATTAACTACCTCACCATACGAATCATATACTATACCACCAACGAATGAATTACCATCACGTTTATCTTTTATCACATACATATCATTATCAAATTCATTATGATCACTATATGAATGACCACATCTTGAACAGTATTCTTCTTTTGGTTCACACATACTATCTGTGACACCACAAGGTAAGTAAGAACTCAATCCAAATCACTCATATAATCATCATGATCAGGTTCATATTCTGATTCATGTTCTTCTTCATAATAGTCTTTGACTTGATCTTTGGTCTTGTGGAACAAGACTAAATCAGTTCTACAACCATACTTCATGAAGTAGACACCTTGTTCATCTACTCTCATTATTCCATTACCTTGTAATACAGTTTCACCAAAATCACTAACTGTATTGTTGGCAGTTTCTATGTCTATTTCTCTATTAATTTTGTTCATTATAATTCGTTTAGAAAAAAAGTATTAATCATCAGGGTGTCTTTCTTCGTATGTCATCATCCATTCAGACACATAGTTGTTTGCTTCATTTATACTAATTCCATATTCTTTTTGAACATAGGAACCAGCTCCAAACATGTTTGTTACACCCGATTCTTGGAGTTCATCTAAGAACTCAAATACTTGTTCTTGGTTTGTTATATTGTTCATTATAATTAAAATCCACAAAATGAACTTATACAATTTTGTGAACTTTGATCAACGAAAATTCTAACATCGTAAAACTTCTCAAAATAAAACATGGGCGTGTTATACTCTGTTTGTGAACCGTCTAAATTTGTGAATTGTGGCTCAAAAAATATTTTATTCATTGGGCTTTTGCAAAACTTATTAGGTTTTCTTGTTAATTTGTTCATCATTAATCTATTTAATATCACAATAAAAATGTTCTATAAAAAATACTCTATATGCACATGCAAGTCGTGTACAACTCTACACACAAATTAAAACGTGGGTATATTATAAATGATGATGTCTCTACACTCTTTCATTTGATAACATACCCAAGTGTGTGCTTACAATGAATTGGCAATCGCTTTTAATGTGCAACCATCTTCTAAGTGTCGCCATATCTTCTTAGCCATTATAGGTTCAATACCTGCTGTCATAATCATCTTACGCATTGACAGTCTATTAAAATGTGAAGGTAAATACTTTACTTGATACTGTGAAGTAAAGCCTAACACTTCGGCAAGTGCCAAGTAAGGACATTGATAACTATATGTTAATCTATCTGCCTCATACAAAGCATTTCTTATTAATTCTTTATCATTCACTATAATCTTCCCATACCCTATTATTATTAGTTGCTCTATCAAATCTCATATCTTCTTCAGTCAGTTGTTTTATTTCTTCCAAAGAATAACCATAGTCTAGATAGAGATCAATACTAGATGTACTAACACCATAGTCATTAACTAGTTCATCATAAATAGCCATACCATTTTTACTGTCTGTGTCATACGTATTACTTGAATCAAATGCTATTGCATTCTTACTTGGAGATGTAGTCCATTTGTTTTTTGTCTTATCATCTTTGAACCAAGTCTCATCATTATAATTTTTATATACTGAATCAAACTTACTCCAATCATATTCAAACTTACCACCTTTAAAGTGATTGTTACTACATGATACATCATCTACCATACACCAATTTACACCATGCTTTATAATGCCTGTGCTTGTTAGTATTGCTACCTTATCGCCAGTATTTTTTAACAGTTTAAACAATTCATCAATGCCTATCTTCTTAGCAAGGTAAGCCATGATTCTACTATCACTATACAATCCCTTTGGTATTGTTACATTAGTTTTTGTTTTAATGTATCTAATTAATTCATGTTCATACTCTGACCACGTTCCATTATGGAATAATAAATCTGCGTTAATATTATATCGTTCCATGTTAAGATTAACATTAGATGTAATTTCAAATGGGTGGCATAAGCTAGGGGTTACACCACCAACACTAGCAATTCTAAAGTGAATGATTGCAGTAGTGATATGGTTAGGTATCAATTCATTATTGATTATTTTATATATCTCATTAGCCTTTATGTTTTTCTTGTATGATTTTGTGCCATCTTTATTCAACCATGCAATACTTCCACCATGACTATTAATAGACTGGGCATCTTTTAATGTTTGTTTGTTTGGAAACTTTCCTTTCTCAACACATATTATTACACACATATTAGAATGTCACTCCTATATCTTGTGACTCATACTCTTTACTTTCCAAGTATCTATCTATGAAAACATCTATTGATTTTAATATATTAACATATAGATACTTCTTTTGAAATGCTGGTAGCACACGTATTTCAATAGTCTTATGTACTCCCCAACAATAGTTGACAGCAGTATATCTACCACTACCTTTATCACTACAGAATAACTGTTCTTCTGGGTGGTATGTTAATAAGGCATAGTCACAACCACCTGCTAATCTTTTGAACAGAGAACTATCTGGGTTAACTTTATTTTCTACACCAAACTTATGTAGGTGTGCGATTAAAGCTTTTGGAAATTCTGGTTCAATTAACTTACTGTATAATGATAGATCATCGAATGAGACATGAAAATGACCACCACAAGTTCTATTAGTTTTTACAGGGTAATTAATATCTGCCCACTTTTGTAAAGATGATATTCGTTTATAGACTGGGCTTGTTAATTCTCCATCACAACAATAAGTTAAATCTGGATCATCTATACTTTCATCAACATCATCATCACTACAATTACAACTACAACTACAACGTCTATCACAATTAGTATGTGTTTCGGCACAATGATATTCAGTATTCATATTTTGGTAACGCCATAAATTAGTACACGTATCACACAATGTGAACTCGGTTTCTATACACTCGACACATCTTATAACAGCTCTCGACATTGAAAGTACATAACCTGAAGGTGGATAACATTCACACCCTGTATCAAGATGAACCTGATCGTGTGCTTGTAACTCTACATATCTATCACATGAATTACATCTTAGACATGAGTCACAATCACAGCAGTCTATACTATTGTCACATCCCTCACAGATAGTACATTGTTCACACTCACAATACTGATAACATTCACATTCAGGATAGTTAGTTGGAGAATTATGGACAACATGAACAGAACCATCAGGGTGAAACGCTCTTGTATGTCTTTTCGATGTAGGTATTGCACCCTCTAACTCACAACCAAAACGTTTTTTATATATCTTATGTTTTATTTTTTGCATAATTATTATTCCTCAATCATATCAGGTGTTAGCCATTCCATATCATCTTCTATATTTATATTAAAGAATGCACAGTTAATAAACCACTCAGAGCCATGATCACAGGTCTGTATTCTAAATTGTCTATCCCAAAATCTTTTTTGAAATAGATATATAAATCGGAAGTAATTATTACTAACACTATAAGTTTTATGTTTGTATTTAAATAATACAATACGCACAGTAGTAATATCTTCTATACTACGCTTTAGTTTTTCAAACATACCTATAGGTGGTGGTGGTGGATTTGTATATGTCACCCTATGGATTATAAGTTTAATTCTCATTCTTAACATACATCCATGCTACTATTCCATCAGATAATATTATTTCTTTTCTTACATAAGCATTTGTTTCCCAAATATCTATCTCTAAAAATTCATCTGGTGTGAGTTGAATTAATTGACCTATTATATATGATGATGAATCTTCAAAGGCGTATTTGTAAGTTTCATTTTCAATAACTAAAGTACCTGAAGAATTATAACCGTTAAGTGTTTTTGGTGTTGAATATATAACACGATTTAATAACTCTAGTCTTGTTTCAATACTACATAACTTACCATAAACAAATAGGTTATTATTAATCATAATAATACCTCATGATCAGGATCAAACTTACCATATATATCAACTTGGTGTGGAAGTTCTAGTATGTATCTTCGATTAAGTTTTCTAATAAGTTCAGTAATAATTTCTCTTGCCTCATTACAATATCTAATCCTCATAGCACTAGAATATGGGTGGCGATATATTACAGTCACACCATCAGATAATTTAGTATCAGTAGCCCATCTCATATCTAAATTATCACGATGTATAAGATAGGTACGGAAACGAATGTTATCATCAATATGATTTACTAAATATCTAAATTGGTTGCACTCTTTTATTAACTGTGGTATAGTATCAGATTTAACTGATAACATACAACCCTCAGGTAGCATAGTTGTTTTTATTATTGTTGTCAATATAACTTTGTATGATAGTATGATTTAACATAGCCTATCTATACGTTGTTTAATAACTTGGAACTTTTGTACATTCCATATATGATTCTGTCATCTCATATATTATAGCGTCCAAATGCTTTTGGCATTTATTATATAACTCTACACTACCGTTACCTTTAAACGGTTTATGCTTCATTCTTTTTGATACTTTTTTCTTAAAGTATAGATTGGTGTAATATTTTTCACCAATACGATCTATTTCAACACCACTACATAGCCATGTAGTTCTCACCATATCTATCTCACCATTCTATTTAATAGGTAAGCACTACCTGCCCTATCAAATCCTTTGAATCTATCTTTAGATTCTACTTTACTATACAGTCCTTTTACTGTATTTAGTACCTCTTTTGATGGCACACTACCATCATTACTAACAACCACAACTGCATCTAATATAGCAACTTTACAGTTGACACTAGATGTATATGTGATTGCCTCATCTAAGAACGATTGTACGTTCTCAGCATATTCCCTTGAAAAATTTGGGGTGGTTGGTATAGATTCAGGTTTCATATCCAATAGTATTCTAACTATTGCTTGACCTTTCTCTACACACAATTTCTTTTGTACGACATTATCCATTATTGAATGTATCAATGTATGGGTGTCGATTGTTTCTTGAGTTGTTACAGTACTCATTATAATACCCAATAGCATAAGCAAACACGTATTACTGTAATATATGGTTCGTAATTGATTCGTGTTTGGTATGCCCAAAGACCATATATACGTACGTAGTACCGTATTACATATTATATTAATACAATCTTACGTACGTACGTAGTATAGTATTGGGTTTGTATATAGTATATATTATATGTATTATATATACTATACACTTGAATGTAGGGGATTGCCTACGTAAGCCTTTGTACGTAGGAGTTTGCCTACGTACGTACTTATGTACGTAATACTCTACCATAAGAAAAAAGTGTGTGTAAGTATAATGCCTACACTCATCTATTTTTTTCCCATGACCTTCGGTTGTTATACCTAGTGACCACTTTAGACCAAGCTTGCAATCCTCATGTCAGACCATGAGCTTACCTATCGGTAAGGGCATTTGACAATGCCGAGGACTTCGTATGCCTTACATCATCTTTGTTGGCATCCATCCTGCATATCAAGCCAAACGCGTCACGCCAATAATAGCGTGTCACGCATTGTGCTGGACACATAGGTATAGTCCTAGGCGTCATATCAACATATCCACTATGTGGTGTGCCTTAATACGCGTGTAGGGTTATATCTAAAAAAAACCATTTTTGAAAAATACCCCTATACAGAAAGGAAAAAAATTACAACAAAACAGGGAAAAAATTATGATACAGATGGGGGGGAAGTATTTACACCCATTTGATTGGCAATCGCAGTATTAACCAAAGTACCCTGAATCCTGACCAAACATCTAGCCAATCCATTCTTTGAATGATTACCTATTAATTCCTTACATGCGATACAAATCATACGGTCAATTTGCTTTGAACCAAGTGTAACAGTCAATGTCACCTGTATAGTATAGCCATGATATATATATGTTATGTTTAGCACTAGTAGTTTTTTATAACATATATTTATATATATGATACAACTATATTCTATATATGGAAGAATTAAAACTAGAATACGAACAACTTTCTAGCAAATATAAAGAACTAAAAACAATATACAAGGGCATTGAAGATATAACATTCAAAAATAAAGAAACAAGGAAAAAACAAAAAATATTGGGTAGAGAAATGTATGCGATGAACCTAAAAATTATAACTTGTTTACA
>Ga0049085_10000336_pt1 | contig 18820 bp, 13 predicted proteins | sample GreLakmeSU08MSRF_FD_66721 | JGI IMG/M metagenome (GOLD analysis project Ga0049085, IMG submission 66721) | Freshwater lentic microbial communities from great Laurentian Lakes, MI, USA - Great Lakes metaG SU08MSRF | ecosystem: Environmental > Aquatic > Freshwater > Lake | place: Great Lakes... | reverse complement strand
GATGATGATGCGCCCGCGACCGGACACGCCCTCGAATCGGCTGGCAAGGTTCACTTCCCGGCCGAAGACGGTGTAGTTTGGTGGCGATGACAGGGGAGTGTTGGGCGGCCTAACGCACGCGGCAGTCGCAGGTCATCCACTCGGTGCGTTGCAAGGGGGAAAAGAAGCCGAACTCCGTGACGACAATCTGGATCAGGCAAACCATCCCGATGATGCCGCCGCAAATCAGAACCGGCGTCACCTTGAGGGCTTTAAAGTTTACCGCGCGAGGTAAAAAAACCCGAGCAACAAAAGGTCACTCTGGGTGGGAAAGTGGCCGGCTGGCTAATCGTCGCCCCGCGGCAAGGTTGGCGAGATGAACGGCTCCCCCACGATCGAGGCGCCAAACACCTCCATGAAGAGCTGGTTACCGATGTGGTTTTCCCCGTCATGGAGGCCGTTGAGAATGTCGTTGATCAATTCTTTGGACGCGGGCTTGGGGGTGCCTCCGGGAGAGACGGTTTCACCGGCGTTGACCGTGATGGGCGACTGGGCGACGCCTCCAGTCACGTAAACAACAACGATGGCCGCTCCCTCAGCGACTGTGACCGTGCTATCGGCGCTCACGCTGTATTTGGCGGCTCGAATGCCGGTCACGCCGTGGGGGGTCTTGATTTCGTACTTGGAGGCCTTGGCCATTTTGTTGACCTTCCCGTGAATGGCTCCGGCCCGGAGATCCAACTGCGTGTCGCTGACGATTTCAGCTCCGCCGTCTTGAAAGGAAAGCTTGTCAAAAAGGAGGGTGGAGTTTTCCGCCACCTGCACGACGCCGTTGTTTTTTCCAAAGAACAGATCCACATGATCTCCTTTTTTGGTTTTTACCACGTCACCCGAATGGAGGACGGTGTTGACCTTGAGAGGAATGAAGGTCGCCCCGCCTTTGGAATATTCGGGGGCTCCCAAAAGTGCGCGCACCACCGCCTTGCCTTCTTGAACATTTTGCGCCTCGGCCGGGCTGAGGAAGGTCAAGGCCACCGCAGCAGCGAACAGCACTAAGAATCTGCTGGTAAAATTTTTGTTTAATTTCATATTCACTACAAGTTTTCTTTAGAGAAAATTTATCTTCCGAAACAATAAAATCTGGGGGGCAATTGTCAATTTTATTCTTTGGCTCAGGGGAGGCTGAGATGGTCTTTCCTGGGGCCAGTGGAGGATGAAACCCGGGGTTGAGTTTTCCCTCCGGCGGAGGTATCAAAAGGCATCGACATGAACAAAGTGCCCGACGACTCTCCGCCCGCACCCCGCCCGCGCCGCCGTCTGCGTCGGTCCTTCAAGGAATTGACCCCCAGCAACCACTTCAACCCACGCACGTTTTTTCATGAAATGGTCTGGAAGGCCCTGCTCACCAAACGCACCGGACAACATCGGCGGCCGGTTTTTCCGCAGTTGAACCACGGCAAGGTGGCCCTGACCTGGATCGGTCACGCCTCATTCCTCGTCCAGTTCAGCGACCTGAACGTGCTGATCGATCCCAATTTCGCCAACTGGCTGTTCCTGTTGAAGCGCATCCGGCACGCCGGCCTGAAGATAGCCGACCTCCCGCCCATCGATCTCGTCCTACTCACCCACGCGCACTTCGACCACTTCCACAAGCCGACCCTCCGCAAACTGCCCGCGCCCAAGATCGGCGTCATGCCTTGGGGGGTGGGCGACCTAGCCAAGGGCCTGGGTTTTGAACGCATCATCGAACTGCAGACGTGGGAAAGCTTTTCCCACGGCGACTGGAAGGTGACCCTCACGCCCTGCAAGCACTGGGGGGCGCGCACCCTGCGCGATTCGCACCGGGGCTACGGCGGATTCATTTTGGAGCATCAGGGGCGGCGGATCTATCACGCCGGCGACAGCGCCTACTTCGAGGGCTTCAAGGAAATTGGCCGGCGCTGCCCGCCTGAGATTGCCCTCCTGCCCATCGGCGCCTACTATCCGGATTCATTCCGCAACGTCCACATGAACCCCGCCGAGGCGATGATGGTCTTCCGCGACCTAGGCGCGCGCTGGCTGGTGCCGATGCACTTCGGCAGCTTCAAGCTTTCCTTCGAAGCCATGGACGAGCCGCCCCGCTGGCTCCAGGAGATCGCCCACCGCGACGGCGTGAGCCACCACCTTAAAATTCTCGAAGAGGGCGTGCCGCAAGTCTTCTGAGCGCCGCCTCCGCCCGACTGGCAGCCTCAGGCCAGCCGTTCCGCCGGCGCCACCTGAATTTGTTCCGCGAGGGACGCCGGAATCGGCACCGCCTTCATCTGGCCACCGGGCGCGTGGGTGACGCAGACCACGGTCAACGAGCCGCGCGCCACTTCCTCGCCCGCCGCGCCGGTGGCGGGGTCAAGTTTGCGGAAGCGGAAGAGGTAGCTGAGGGTGCGCGTTTTTTTCTCCTTCACCAGCAGATGGATTTCCACCATGTCCTCAAAGCGCAACGGCTTCAGGTAGTCGCATTCGGCATGGACGCGCGGCCAACCCATCGGCGGGTCGATGTCGGGCATCACTACCGAATGGCCGAGGGCGCGGTAGAAGCTGTGCTCAGCCGTCTCCATGAACCGGAAAAAGTTCGAGTAGTGCATGATGCCGGCCATGTCGGTGTCGGAAAATTCCACGCGGCGGGTGGCTTTGAATTCGCAGGGCATCAGGGGTGAGGGGTTGGAGGTTGGGCCGGGCGGGCGGTCACGGTTTGCAAGGCTTGCACGATGTCCCCAGCCATACCCGCGACGCTGAAATCTTGCAAGACCGCTTTGCGCCCCGCCTCGCCGAGCGCGCGGGCGCGGGCGGGTTCCAGCAGCAACGGCTCGAGGGCGTCGGCCAGTCCGCGCGCGGTCGGCTCGGCAATCACGCCGCCGCCGGTGGCCGCGATCAATTCGGGAAACGACGCGACGCGCGGCTGCACCACCGGCACCCCGGCGGCCAGCGCCTCGATCACATAAAGCCCGAACGCCTCGCCATAGAGCGCGGGTGTGCAGAACACGTCGAGCGACTCGAGAAATTTCACCTTGTCCGCGTGGCTGAGGTTCGGATGGAACGTGACGTCATCCAGCACGCCGGCTTCGCGGAGGCGGGTGCGCTGGGCCTCGACGAACGCCTCATCACCCGGCCCGCAGCCGCCCCCGATTTTCAGTTGCAAGCCGGGAACACGACTACGTTTCCGCAGTTCCAGATAGGCCGCGACGAGCAGATCGAGTCCTTTCTCCCGGCACATGCGGGCGAAGAAGCCGAGTGTTGGGGGATTTTGAATTTTGAATTTTGAATTTTGAATTTCCCCGTATCCCTCCAGGTTGATGCCGTTGTAAACGACCTGGACCTTTTCCGACGGCAGACCGAGCCGCCCGCGCATCAGGTCACCGAAGTAATGGCTCGGCGCGATGAACAAATCCACGTCGCGGGCGCGTTCGGCGAGGGTCTGCCAGGCACGCGTGCGATGCGGCTCGGTCATGCCGTCGAGAAAGGAGTCCTCGCCTTGCAACATGCAGACGACCGGCGCGCGCAGCCCGGCCTTCAACCGGCGCGCGAGGCCGACGAGCAGGGCGTTCGAGAGACAGATCACCTCGGGCGGCGGCTGTGCCTTGAGCCAGGTAATCAGCTCCTCCAGTTCGCGCGCCTGATGGCCTTCCTCGCCGCGCAACATCGAGAGCATCAACTCACCGACATCGGCGGCGCGGGTCCGGGCGGCGCGGCCGGCGGCCCATTTCAGCACGGCGGGCGAGGCGAGGAAACGGTGCAGCCAGTCCGGGGCGTTGCGGAAGAAGGCAGATTTCTGCTGGAGGTAAACATTCACCCCGCTGAAAAAAGTCGGTGTGCCAGCGCTTTGGTCCGACTCGTCGAGCGTGAGCGGGAGGTAGAGCGGGATCATCAGCGTCGGATGGCCGAGCGCCCGGAGCGCGGCAACGAGCGCGTTGTCGCGGAAACAATTTCCGCAATACATGCCGCCTGCGCCGGGAGTGATCTGAACGATGTTCACGCGGAAAATAATTTACCGGGGAACGGAGCGGGTTGGAATATAGAATTTTTTCCAGGTCGCGGAGTTCAGGGGCGGCGTCCTCCACTGATTGAAGTTTGCATTTGCCATTCCAAGGCTCATCGTCCGCATGGTCCCCGTCGAATTCCATGAGCCGGCCACTCGTCAGGTTAGATGGTTGACTGGCAGTTGATGGTGGCGTCTGTGCGCCACGCAGCCTACGTTTTCGACAGCGCCCGACATATGCAAAAATCCGTTTTGAAAATCGTCGTCTCGACCTCGTGCAGCCTCCTTGCTGCCGGGGTCTGGGCTTTCGCGGCCGAACCCGTCACGGCGTCGTCGCCGGACATCACCCGGCCCTCGCCCACCCCCGAGGTCGTGCAGGGGATTCGCATCCCGGCGTTGCGGCCGAGGAAAGAGGTGGAGAAAATTCTCACGGCGGTGAAGCCCATGAGCGACGCGGAGCAGAAGCGGCCGTTCCACATCGTCCTCTGCGCCGCCGTGAAGGACGCCGGCCACAGCGGGGCGGGCTTTCATGATTATCCCATCTGGCGCGGGCGCTGGACGAAAATTCTCGCCCAGGTGCCCGGCGTCACCACCGAGCCGGCCGACCAATGGCCCACCGAGGAGCAGTTCAAGAAGGCGGATGTCATCGCCTTCTTCCACGACAATCCCGTCTGGGCCGCCGACAAGTTGCCGGCCATGGACGCCTTCCTTGAACGCGGCGGCGGAATGGCCTTCCTCCATTTTTCCATGAACGGCGGGCGCGATCCCAAGCCGCTCACCGCCCGCCTCGGCCGCGCCTGGACCGGCAACAAATGGCGGCGCGGCGACATCACCCTGCAGTATAGCCCGCACGCGATCACCGCCGGCTTTCCCAAATCCGATGTCCGCCCCGAGGAACCGTATTGGAAACTCCACGGCGACGGCGCAGGCACCACGACGCTGGCCGCCACGGTCGAGGATGGCGCCCCGCAGCCGCAGGTCTGGACCGTCGAGCGCGGGGCCGGCCGGATTTTTGTCTGCATCCCGGGACACTTTACCTGGACGCACGATGACCCGCTCTACCGCGTGCTGGTTTATCGCGGGCTATGCTGGGCCGGGCAACGTCCGCTCGACCGGTTGGACTCCGCCGTCTTCACCGGAGCGCGGGTGACTGATCCTTAAATTTATCAACTCATGCCCATGCCCACCCTCCGCCCGTTCCTGGCCTTGATCTTGCCCGGCCTGCTCGCGACCACCGCCGCCGGGCGCGACCTCAGCTTCAACCGCGACATCCGCCCGATCTTGTCGGAAAATTGTTTTGCCTGTCACGGAACGGACGCCAAGAAACGCAAGGCCGACCTGCGTCTCGATGACGAAAACAGCGCGAAGGCGGCGCGGGAAGGCCGGTTCGCCATCAAGCCCGGCGATCTCAAGGTCAGCGAATTGTGGCAGCGGATCAACAGCCCGGACGAGGACGAGGTGATGCCGCCGCCCAAATCGCACAAGACTTTGTCCGCGGCGCAAAAGGAAACGCTGCGGCTCTGGATCGTCCAGGGCGCGAAATATCAGAGGCACTGGTCGTTCGAGCCGCCGGTCAAACCCGCGCCGCCGTCGGACCTCAAGGCCGGACCGCTGGATGCCTTTCTGCTGGCCCGGCTGAAACAGGAGGGGCTGGCCTTCTCGCCGCCGGCGGACCAGGCCACGCTCATCCGGCGCGTCACGCTGGACCTCACCGGTCTTCCGCCACACCCCGGGGAAGTCGCCGCGTTCCTGGCCGACAAATCGCCCGACGCCTATGCCAAACTGGTCAAACGCCTGCTCGCGTCGCCGCGCTTCGGCGAGCACATGGCGCATTGGTGGCTGGACCTCGCGCGCTACGGCGACACACACGGGCTGCATCTGGACAACGAGCGGCAGATGTGGCTTTACCGGGACTGGGTGGTCGAGGCGTTCAATCGCAACCTGCCCTTCGACCAGTTCACCATCGAGCAGATCGCGGGCGACCTCATTCCCGGCGCCGCCGCTGCGCAGAAAGTCGCCAGCGGATTCAACCGCTGCAACGTGACCACCGGCGAAGGCGGATCGATCGATGCCGAACAACTCTTCCGCTACGCCTCGGAACGCGCCGCCACCACCATGCAAAACTGGCTGGGCCTGACCGGCCAGTGCGCCGCGTGTCACGATCACAAGTTCGATCCGATCACGCAAAAGGATTATTATTCGATGTACGCCTTCTTCTACAGCTCGGCCGATCCCGCGAGTGACAAGAACACCTTGCTCGTGAATCCCGTCATGAAATTCGCGCCGCCCGACAAGCTGCGGCAGTTGGAAGCTCTCAAGAGCGGGCTGGCCACGAACCAGCAGCGGTTCGCCGCGGCTTTGAAAACTCTGGCCTACCAGGATCCCGCGGAGGCCGTCCCGCCGCCCAAGCTGGAACGTGGGACGCCGTCTGGATGGACGACGCCTTTCCCGCCAAGGCCAAAGTGAAGAGCAAGGGGAAAGCCCCCGTCGCGCTGGTGGGCGATCCGGAAATAAAACCAGCCAGCGGCGGGCGGGCCTTGAAGCGTCTCGCCGAGGGTTTCGGCGAGGATGCGTATCAGGGCGACGCCGCCCCCATCGTCGTACCCCGGAATGCGATCATCCAAGTGATGGTGCGGTTGAGCGATACCAACCTACCGAAATCCGTGATGCTGAAATTTTACTCCGACGGCTGGAAACACCGGGCGGTGTGGGGCGACGCCGCCGCTATCAGCGAAGGCATCGCCGGCGCGCCGGAACCATTCTCCGCCGGCCCGCTGCCCAAGCCCGGCGAGTGGGTGAAGCTGGAAGTGCCCGCCGGGAAAATCGGCCTCAAGGCGGGCGATCAGATCACGGGATTTTCCTTCGCGCAGTTTGGCGGGCTGGTCTATTGGGACCGGCTGGCCGTAGCCGGTGAAACCAGCGCGGCCGACGATCCCAAGCTCTCCTTCCAGGCGTGGCAGCAGGTGAAAGGTAAAAGTCAGACCGGCGTACCCAAGGACATCATCCCCTTGCTCAATGCTTTTCCTGAAAAATTAACCACCGAGCAGACCGCCAAGCTGCGCGAATATTTCCTCATTAATGTCTGCAAGACGACCCAGCCCACGATGCAGCCGTTGGTCGGCGCCATCGCCGCCGTGGAAAAAGAAGTGAAAGATTTCGACGGCACGCTGCCCTCCACCTACATCATGGGCGAGGTCCCGAAACCGCGTCAGGCGCACATCATGCACCGCGGTGCCTATGACAAACCCGGCCAGCCCGTGGAGCCGCAAACCCCCGCTTTCCTGCCGCCGCTGCCGGCGACCGTCACCAACCGCGCCACCCGACTGGACCTGGCCAAGTGGATCGTCAGCCCGGAGAATCCCCTCGCCGCCCGCGTCGCGGTGAATCGTTTCTGGCAACACTTCTTCGGCCTTGGCCTCGTCAAGACTTCGAGCGACTTCGGTTCCCAGGGCGAATCGCCCAGCCACGCCGAGGCCCTGGATTTTCTGGCGGTCACTTTTCGTGAAAGCGGCTGGGACATGAAACAGTTAATCACCACCCTCGTCACCTCCCAGGCCTACCACCAGTCCTCGGACACCAGAGACGCGCTGCTCAACCAGGACCCCGAGAACCGCCTGCTGGCCCGTTCCCCCCGGCTGCGCCTGAACGCCGAGGCTATTCGCGACCAGGCCCTCTACGTTTCCGATCTGCTCGTCGAGAAAATGGGCGGCAAGGCGGTGCGCACCTATCAACCCCCGAACATCTGGGAGCCGGTCGGCTACATCGACAGCAACACGCGCAAATACAAACAGGACTCCGGGGAAAGCCTCTACCGGCGGAGCCTCTACGTCTTCATCAAGCGCACTGCCCCCGCCCCGTTCCTCGTCAATTTCGACGCCCCGTCCCGCGAGGCCTTCTGCTCGCGCCGCGACCGCGGCAACACCCCGCTGCAAGCCCTCCAACTGCTCAATGACGTCCAGTATTTCGAAGCCGCCCGCGCCTTCGCCCAGCGCCTCCTGACCAAGGGCGGCGCCACGCCGCAAGAACGCATCGCCTTCGGCTTTCAATGCGCCGTCAACCGCGCGCCCGACGCCCAGGAAGCCGGGCGCGTCCTCGCCATGCTCAAGGGCTTCGAGGAAAAATATCGCGCCCAGCCCGACCTCGCCAAAAAAGTCATCGCCGTCGGTGAATCCAAGCCCGACGCCGCGCTGCCTCCGGCGGAACTCGCCGCCTGGACGCAGGTCGCCAACCTCCTGCTCAACCTGGATGAAACCATTGTCCGTCCCTGACCGCCCATTTTTTATGCACTCAATTTTTGATTCCGAATTTCAGCGCCAGATGACGCGCCGGAATTTCTTCGGCGGACTCGGCCTGAAGCTGGGCGGCATCGCCCTCGCGCAACTGGGCCTCTCCCGCCTGACGACCGCCCAGGCCGCGACGACCGGCGCTCATCCTCCACTGCCCGGCCTGCCCCATTTCCAGCCCCGCGCCAAGGCCCTCATTTACCTGCACATGAACGGCGGCCCCTCGCAGTTGGACACCTTCGACTACAAGCCCGGCCTCACCGATCTGTTCGGAAAAGATTTACCGCCCAGCATCCAGGGCGGCCAACGCCTCAGCACCATGACTTCCGGCCAGAAAAATTTTCCCGTGGCCCCCTCGAAATTTTCCTTCCAGCAGCACGGCCAGTGCGGACGCTGGATCAGCAGCCTCCTGCCCCACACCGCCCGGATCGTGGATGATATCGCCGTCATCAAGACCGTTCACACCAACGCCATCAATCACGATCCCGCCTGCACTTTCCTTTTCTCTGGCTCGGAAATTCCCGGCCGGCCCAGCCTCGGCTCCTGGGTCTCCTACGGCCTCGGCAGCGGTTCGGAAAACCTCCCGTCCTTCGTCGTCTTCACCCCCAAATGGCCAGACGGCAGCAACGGCCAGGCGATCTATTCGCGGCTCTGGAACTCCGGCTTCCTCCCCGGCAAGTACAGCGGGGTCGCCTTCCGCAGCGAGGCGGACCCGGTGCTCTACCTGCCCAATCCTTCCGGCGTGGATCAGGGCGACCGCCGCGCGCTGCTCGACACGCTCGGAGATTTGAACCGCCACCGGCTGGAACGGCATCACGATCCCGACACGCAAAACCGGATCGACCAGTATGAAATGGCCTTCCGCCTGCAAAGCAGCGTGCCCGAACTCACCGACCTTTCCAAAGAATCCAAGGCGACCCTCGACCTCTACGGGCCGGATGTGAACCGCCCCGGCTCCTTCGCCCAAAGCTGCCTCCAGGCCCGCCGCCTCGTCGAACGCGGCGTCCGCACCGTGCAGTTGTTCCATCGCGGCTGGGACTCACACAGCGACCTGCCCAAGCAGCTCGGCAACCAGTGCAAGGACACCGATCAAGGATGCGCCGCCCTCGTCCAGGACTTGAAACAGCGCGGCCTGCTCGGTCAAACGCTCGTCGTCTGGGGCGGTGAATTCGGCCGCACCGTTTATTCGCAGGGTGGACTCAAGCGGGACAACTACGGCCGCGATCATCATCCGCGCAACTTCTGCATGTGGATGGCCGGCGGCGGCGTGAAAGGCGGCGTCAGCTACGGTGAAACCGACGACTACAGCTACAACGTCGTGGAAAAACCCGTCCATCTGAACGACCTCAACGCCACGATTCTCCACTGCCTCGGCATCAATCACGAACGGTTCGGCTTCAAGTTTCAGGGCCTCGACCAGCGCCTCACCGGCGTCGAGCCCTGCGAGATCATCAAAGGAATTCTGGCCTGACCGGGTCGGAGCCTGGTCGGTGTAGCGGCTCCTCGGCAGAGAGCCGCCATCTTTCTCTTCTTGAACGAATCCACGCAGACAAAAAAAGAGTCCAACCACGGATGCACACGGATAAAAGCCGTGTGCGGCCTGGCCTTGGCCCTTCACCAAATGGTGGGACTGCTCCCGACCAGACGAACGCGATTCCTTCCGTGTTTATCCGTGTTCATCGGTGGTTGAAATTTTTTCCAACTGCATGGTTCCGGCTCAGCGGATGCGCGTCAGCTGCAGCGATTCCGCGTCGAACCACGCCTCGCCCGCGCTGGCACGTAGTTCGCAAATCAACTCCGCCCCGTCCGGCCCGGCGTCGAATTCCACCGCGAGTTTCGTCCAGGGCGAGTCCCCCGTCAGTGGCTGCGGCTTCGCCACCGCCACACCCGCCACCCGCAGGCCCGCGCCGGAGTTTTTTCCAAACTTCAACGCGCGCACTCCGGCGCTGCTCGCCCGCCCCTCGAACCGGTACCGCCCCGGCTCCAGCAGCACCGTCGCGCGCCACGACGCGGACGTGACCGGCCCGGCGCGAATGTGCAGCGCCGTGCGACCATCCGGCGACTTCGCCTGATCGAGTTTCCCTCCGGCCGGCGCGTCCACCATCCGCCAGCCGGTCACGCCCGCCACCCCGTTCGTGAACGCGGGCGGCGCGGGTTCCGGCTCGGCCAGTTGCCGCGCGAGATCCAGCACCCGCCGCGCGATCCGCTCCTTGAGCAGCGCCGCCTGTGCCATGAGCTCCCGCGCCGCGCCCCGATCCAGCGCGGGACGCAGCCGCGCGACTCGTTCGTTGACGCGATTGGTCAGCGTCGCGACGTGAAACAAATTCGTGAACAGCTCCTGCGTCCGAGCGCGCTGGAGCCGGCGGCCTTCTGGCGTTTCCAGCACCGCGCGCGCGACCAGCCCGGCCATGCGCGGACGCAGCGTCGCGTCCGCCTTGCCAAACAGATTGTCCATGCCGTGCGGAAGAAAAACCATCCGGTCGGCGGCGGGATCGTGGTAGATGCGGAAATTATTTCTCGCCAGGCAATAGCCGTCGCGATGCCCCGCCATCACCTCCATCGCCATGAACGAAACAAACCGCTCCACGTCGAGCGTCTGGCCGAGCCGCTGCCAGCGCCGCGCGAGGTCCGGCTCCTGCGCCGCAGCGGCCAGCGCCTGCAAATCCGCATGGTTGTCCGGGCCGGCGCCGGAGTTGCGCTCCATCGCGTCCGTCACTTCATGGCCTCCGCCGGTGTCATACAAATTCCCGTCCGTCCGCCGGAAATGGAGCGCGAGAAAATCCTCGGTGAACCCCTCCTTCAACACGTAGAGGCCGAGCTTGCGCCCGTTCAGTTCGACCAGCGCGTGGGCCACGCGCGGCGCGGGCACGCCGGCGGCGCGGAACAGTTCCCCGCCCAGCCACTCGTTGAGATAGCTCGGATCCTCCACCGAGTTGTTCAAATGAATCTTGCCCAGCCCGTGAAATTTTTGGCCCGGCCCGAACCGCTCGAAGTTCAACGTGAGGGCCGGCTTGGTGTCCAGCGTGCGAAAACTTCCCGTCGATCCCTTCAGATGCACCCCCACCTTTTCAAAAACCTTCCCGCCCTCGCTCACCGTTGCCGTGACATACGTCCGGCTGGACGCGCGCAACGACTCCATCTCGGACGGCGCGATGACAATGCGAATCTGCCGGACGCCGCCGGAAAACAAATCCGCCCCCGCGACCTCCGCCGCGCCGCCACTTGCGGCCAGCCCAAGAAACACCGCCAGCGCGGCGAGTTTCTGGCATCGGCGGATCGCGATCATGCCGGGAGTCTGCCCTGCCCGCCGGGCCGCCGCAACTGAACAGCGGGGACCGGGGCGGCGGGCGTCTCGCCCGTGAACGTTTTTGTTCGAGGGCGAGACGCCCTGGACGGCACGCGAGACGCCCGCCGCCGCCAGTCCGCCACGGGCGGCCACGCTAAGACTTCATCGCCGCGAGCAGTTCCTGATGGCGCTGCTCGTTGGAAAGCCGCCGGAGCCGGCGCAACGCCTCGTAGAAGCGCGGCAGATCGCCGTGGTTCTGCGCGAGCAGCCGCTCGAACGCGGGCACGAGGTCGAAATACGTGGCCACGGTGTTCAGCCGCGCGTTGTTCAGCGGCTCCGCAAACCAATCATCGTATGGCGAGCGCCCGCCCCATTGCTCCTTCAGCTTCGCGTGCCCCTGGCGCAACTGCTCCAGCACGGCTGCCTTCCGCCGCCGCTTCTCCTCGTCCGATCCAGGCGCGGCGGCCATGCGGTCCGCCGCTTCGCCATAAACCGCCGCGAGCTGCCGCCGCGCGGCGATGACCAGGTCGATGAACTGCTTTTTTTGCGCCTGTCGCGCTTGATATTTTTCGAAGTCAGCCGTGTTGCCGCGTGCCAGCAGCCAGCGCCGCAGGCCTTCCTTCTCGACCGTTACGGCAAAGGCCTCGTTGAAATTCGTGTCGCCCGCGATGTAAAGCCGCTGATGGCCCAGCTCGTGAAAAATGGTTCGCGCCAGATCCTTCTCCGGGTAACTGAGAAACGTGTTCAACGCCGGGTCTTGAAACCAGCCCAACGTCGAGTAGGCATCCACCTCCTCCACCACCACGTCGAAATGTTCCCGCGCCAACCGCGCCGCGTAACGCCGCGCCGCCGCCTCGGAGAAATAGCCGCGATACGTGGCGCTGCCGACGACCGGATACCACCACGACTTCGGCCGGAGCGAAAATTCCGGCGCGGCCTGCACCGTCCAGACCGCGTGCGGCCGCTTCAGGTCGGTGTAGGAAAGGTAATGGCCGTCGGTCGGCAGGCAAAGTTCCTTGGCCGCGAAAGCGCGCAGGTCGAGTAGGAGCCGCAGCCTGGATTGCAACTCCGGCGGCGTCTGCGGATCGGCGAGCAGGCCCTTGACCGAGCGCGCGCCGGTCAGGATTTGGAACTGGCCCGCCGCCGCCTGCCGGTAATAGCCGGACGACTCGCAGCCGGTGCCGGCCCACGCGAGCAGGAGCAGCAGGCCGGGGAAAAGAATTTCCCGGAGCAACTTCGCCAAGAGCCGGACGCGCCGGGTGGATGACATCGAGTTCAAGGCGGTGAGCGAATCAGGTATTTTTCCAAATGCCAATTTCTTCCTGCGCCCGTGGCGGTTCAAAGGTTCGGAGTTCCGTCCCGCCCGTCGCGGGACGGCTCAGCGCCCGAACCGCCTGAACGGGTGACGATGGAGTTAAGAAACCGGTGTCTGACGCCAGTCAGCTTCGCTGCCATCACCGCCGGCGCTCCGGGGCGATTGCAGGCTCGACTTCGCGGCGGGAGTGGGATTTCCTCGGCGCGTGAGCGGTCATCTCCTCATCAAGGAAATGCCGGCCAGCGAGCGGCCACGCGAGCGGCTGGCGGCGCACGGCCCGGGCGTGTTGTCCCACGCCGAACTCATCGCCATCCTGCTGCGCACCGGCACGAAGGGTGTCTCGGCCCTCGCCATCGCGCAGCAACTGCTGGTCAAATTTGGCACGCTGCAAACTCTCGCGGGCGCGTCGCTCGACGAGCTGCGCGCGATCAAGGGCATCGGGCGCGACAAGGCGGTGACGTTGCAGGCCGCGTTCACGCTGGCGGTGAGAATGGCGCGGGAACTCCACAGCGAATCGCCCGTGCTCGAAACCCCCGACCGCATCGCCGACCTGCTGCGCGAGGAATTTCGCACGAGCGCGGTGGAGACGTTTCACATCGTGCTGCTGAACACGCGGCGCAAGCTGATCCGCGTGGAAAAAATTTCGCAGGGCACGCTCGACACGCTGCTGGTGACGCCGCGCGAAGTTTTCCGGCACGCCATCGCCGCCAACGCCGCCGCGCTGGTGCTGGCGCACAATCATCCCAGCGGCGATCCGACGCCGAGCGATTCGGACGTGAAGGTGACGCGCGATCTGATCCGCGCCGGGCAGTTGCTCAAGATCGAGGTGCTCGACCACGTCATCCTCGGCCGGGCCACGCCGGAGCGGGCGCGGGACTACGTTTCGCTGCGCGAGCTGGGGTACATGTATTCGTGAGTTCGGGGCCGGGCAGTTTTCAGAAAGTGAAACGCCCGCTTCCCCACGACCTCCTTTTCGTAGCGGCCGCTGTGAAGCGGCGGCTGAGGTTCGCGGGGTGCGGGGCAAAAGTCAGCCGCGCCTTCACCGGCGCGGCTACGGGGTGCGGAGGGCGACACGGCACTCCAATCATCGCCGGTCCAGGAAATGAAGAAGCACGCGCCATCCCGCGCGCAGGAAAACCAGTTTTCAAGCCGCGCGATCTGTGTAAACTCGCTGCACATGATTCATCCGACCGCCGTCATTCATCCCGGAGCGCAGATCGATCCCACGGCCACGATCGGTCCGCACGCCGTGATTGACGGGGCGGTGACGCTCGGCGCGGGCTGCGTGGTAGGGCCGTTCGTGCATCTGACCGGGAACACGAGCATCGGGGCGCGCAACCATTTCCACGCCGGCTGCGTGATGGGCGACGCGCCGCAGGATTTGAAATACCAGGGCGGGCCGACGCGGCTGGTGATCGGCGACGACAATGTTTTTCGCGAGCACGTCACGATTCATCGCTCCAGCAAAATGGAGGAGGACACCGTGATCGGCTCGAATAATTTTCTGATGACGCACGGCCATGTGGGCCACAACTCGCGCTTGGGCAATCACGTCCTGATCGCCAACGGCGCGATGCTCGGCGGGCATGTGACGGTCGAGGATCGGGCGTTCATTTCCGGCAACTGCCTGGTCCACCAGTTCGTGCGCATCGGCACGCTGGCGTTGATGCAGGGCGGAGCGGCGATCAGCAAGGATTTGCCGCCCTACACCATTGCGCGGGGGGGGGTCAACAGCCTGTGCGGGTTGAACGTGATGGGGCTGCGCCGGGCGGGCTATGACGCCGCGCAGCGACTGGAATTGCGCCGGCTGTATCAGGCGCTCTTTCGCCATCGCGGCCGGATGAACGACGCGCTGGCCCGGGCGCGGCTGGAGTTCACGAGTCCGGCCGCGCGCGTGCTGCTGGATTTTTTTGCCGGCAACAAGCGGGGCGTCTGCACCTCAAGCCGCAACAAGCCGGGCCTGGAGGAGTGACCCCGGCTCCGGCTGGCCGGCCGGGTTTATTTGGCCGGGCCGGTGTATTCGAGGCGGACGATCTGGGTGTCCTTGTTGTTGCCCCAGCCGCTGCCGTATTCGACGACGTAGAGGCAGCCGTCCGGACCCAGTTCCAGATCCATCGGGCGCTTAAAGGTCATCTTGGGGCAGAAGCGTTCCATCTTGAGAGAGCCGTCCGCGTTCTTCGCGATGTCCTCGTTCTCGTCGAGATGCACGGCCACGATCCAGTTGCGCGACCATTCGTAGATGAAGAGGGTGTGGTCGTATTCCTTCGGCAGCTTGGTCGGCGAGGGGTTCTTCGGGTCGAAGTAGTAAACAGGGCCGGCCATGGCGGTGCGTCCGCCGCCGCCGTTGACGGCGGGGAATTTCGTGGAGGCGCTGCCGGGATACCAGATGAAGGCCGGCTGCGTGGGCGGCAGTTTTTTGGTGCCCGTGTTGTTGGGGGAATTGTTGATGGGACTTTCCGGGTTAAAGAACACCGGCTCGGCGGCCACGAAGGGGGCGGGCGGCTTGGGGGCGGCGAGAGCCGGCGCCGCTCCATCCTTGGCTTCCTTCACGGCTTTGTCGTAGGCCGCCTTGGCCTTGGTGTAGGCGGCTTTTTCTTTCGCATAAGCCTCCTGGGCGGCGAAATCATATTTGGCGTAGGCCTTGTTGTCGCCGCGCGAATAGGGCCAGCCGAAAAAGCCGGGCTTCTTCACTTGAACGACGGCGTCAAAGCCCGCCGGCCCGCGTTTCGGATCCGGCCCGCCGGCATCGGGGCCGACGTCGCCCCAGTATAAAACTCCGCTGCGCTGATCCACGGAAATCCGAAAAACATTGCGGCCACCCTTGCCATAGACTTCCGGTCGCGTGCCGGGGGTGCCGGGAGGAAAGAGGTTGCCCTTGGGGATGGTGTAGGTGCCGTCCGGTTCCGGGTGGATGCGGCTGACACCGCCGCGGAGGTCGTTCATGTTCGAGGAGGATTTTTGCGCGTCCCAAGGTGCGCGGCCGGGGCGTTCATCACTCGGCGAACGGCCGTCGGATTCAAACGGGTTGGTGTTGTCACCGATGGCGATGTAGAGATTGCCGCTGGCATCGAAGGCGAGCGAGCCGCCGACGTGGCAGCAGGCTTTCCCCCGCAGTTCGGGGATGTCGATCAGGCCCTTGGCCGAGGCCGGGTCCAACTGTTCGCCGACGAGCGTGAAGCGGGAGACGCGGATGATGCCGACCTCCTGGCCGCTGGCGTCCTTGGTGGTTTCCGGGAGGGAGTGGGTCAGGAACACCCAGCCGTTCTTGAGAAAGTTCGGGTCGAGGGCGATGCCGAGCATACCGTCTTCGTTTCCTTCCCAGACTTTGATTTTCGCAATCTCCACCGTGGTCTTCGTGTCCGGCTTCCACATTTTGATGATGCCGTTGCGCTGGGCGTAGAAGACGCGGCCATCTTTGGCCACGGCCATTTCCATCGGGTCTTTGATGGTGTCCTCGCGGGAGCCGTCGGGTTTCACCAGGTCCGCGTCGAGAACGACCTTGGTGAATCCGGCATCGGTCTGCTCCCCGAAAGGCTTGGGTTTGGCGGCGGGGGGCGGGGTGTTTTGGGCGGGCAACGAGGCGCCGCCGCAGAGGCAAAGGCAAAGGACGAACAGGTTTGTTTTCATGTCGGGTTTATGGACGGACGCTTCATGGTTTCATTCAGGGAAAAATCCGGCGCGGTGGAGCCATCGAAAAGTCACGCCGCCGAGCAAGAGGTTCATCTTCCACTTCGGGCTTTTGAAGAAGTCTTGAATCGAGGCGAGGCAGTTCATTTTAGGGCGGCCAACCGGGACAACCTAAAGGTTGAACTCCAACGAAAAATGCGGCGCCCAAGTTCACACAGCAACGGGTCAGTGGAGCTAAAATTATTTCTTCTCCTCGGTCGCCGCCAGCGCCGCGGCGCGTTTGACCATGATGGCTTCGACGATTTCCACGGCCAGCGCGGGCTTGTCGATGAGCGCCTTCTTCGCCGCCTCCTTGCCCTGGCCGATCAGGTCGCCGTTGAACTGAAGCCACGCGCCTTTCTTGTCCACCGCGCCGGAGGTCAGGCCCACGTCGAGGATGGAGCCTTCCTTGTCGATGCCGTGGTTGTAGATGATGTCGAACTCGGCCTCGGCAAAGGGCGGCGCGACTTTGTTCTTCACAATCTTGACCTTGACGTGGTTGCCGATGGCCGCGCCCGCCGCGTCCTTGAGCGTCTCCTTGCGGCGGATGTCGATGCGGACGCTGGCGTAGAACTTGAGCGCCTTGCCGCCCGGCGTGGTTTCAGGGCTGCCAAACATGACGCCGACTTTTTCGCGAAGCTGGTTGGTGAAGATGCAGGTGGTCTTGGATTTGCCGAGGACGGCGGTGAGCTTGCGGAGCGCCTGGCTCATGAGCCGCGCCTGCATGCCCATCGTGGCCATGCCCATCTCACCTTCGAGTTCGGCCTTCGGCACGAGCGCGGCCACGGAATCGATCACGATCACGTCGAGGGCGTTTGAGCGGGCCAGTGTTTCGCATATGGTGAGGGCTTCCTCGCCGCTGTCCGGCTGGGAGACGAGCAGGTCGTCGAGGTTCACGCCGAGTTTTTTGGCGTAGCCGGGATCAAGCGCGTGCTCGGCGTCGATGAACGCCGCGAGGCCGCCGGCCTTCTGAGCGTTGGCAATGACGTGGAGCATGAGGGTGGTCTTGCCGGAGCTTTCCGGGCCGTAGATTTCAATGACGCGGCCCCGCGGCAGACCGCCGACGCCGAGCGCGAGATCGACGGCGAGCGCGCCGGTGGGGATGACCTCGATCTGCTTGAGCGCATGGGCGCTGCCCAGGCGCATGATGGACCCATCGCCGTAGGCCTTGTGGATGCTGGAAATAGCGGCCTCAAGATCGCGCTCGCGGGCGGCGGTGTGTTTGGCGGTTTCGGCGAGCTTGGTTTCGACGGCGGCGGATTTTTCGGAGGCTTTGGGAGGCATAAGTTTTGGCGGCGTTAATTGGATTTGGAAATACCGGCGCGTTGATAGGCAAGAACCGGAAATTAGTCAATGGCGCCGTTGGCGCAGGACGGCGCAGGGCGCGACGGGGCGGAGGTTTCGGCGAACATTTTCGCGGGCCGGTGCTCTTGGTGAAAAATAAAAAACCCCTCCCGATTTTCTCAGGAGGGGTTTGGATGTTCTAAACTAGATTAGAACTTGTAGATGATGTTCGCTGCGACCAAGAATGCGTTCTTGTCGGAGTCGTTGAACGGATGGGGCTGACCCGCGCTGCCGGCCGTGGAGTGATCCCAGCGGATTTCCAGACGGCTGATGACATTGGCCCAGAGGTTGTACTGGACGGTGCCGGTGATGGCGAGGACTTGGTTGTCCGGACCGGCGTCGAGGGTGGGGGGGTTTGTACGGAAGTATTCACCACGCGCATGGAGGGTCAACTTTTCCGACGCTTGATACGACACGTAGAGGGCGAACGCTTCCGCACTCGCCCTTTCAAGAGCGAGGGCTTGGACGGGAATGTGGCCGTAGTCATAGGAGGTGCCCACTTTCAAGCCCTTGACGGGAGTGTTGAAGGTTCCACCGATGTAGTAACTGGTGGCGATCGCGTTCAAGGGTGAACTGGTGGCGCTGGTGGCGATCCCGTTCAAGGCTGCTGCATCTTCGCCGGTCACGATGCCGAATGACAGCGATGAACCGGCGGCGAAACCGAACGAGTCCGGAGCCGTGAGGGTGATGGCCCCCATGTAGCTCTTGAAGCTCTCCGCCGTGGTGGCGCGCGGCGTGCTCAAGCCAGAGTTTTTGGTGTTGGCAACTCCCGCCGTGAGTCCGATGGTCTTGTTGACCTGATAGGAGCCGAGGATGCCGTTGTGCTGCGTCGGTTCCATGGTGTAGCCATAGGAGCGGCTGTAGTTCGGGTTGCTGCCGGCATTGGCCACTTCGTAGCCGATGATGGTGTCAAAGGTGCCGACCTTGAGGTCCAGCCC